>OOBI01000012.1_pt1 | contig 229223 bp, 170 predicted proteins | sample 1671081 | NCBI WGS metagenome assembly OOBI01 (sample SAMN06348120, study PRJEB24527) | human gut metagenome | biome: human gut; feature: ankylosing spondylitis patient; material: feces | host: Homo sapiens | place: China | collected 2015-10 | reverse complement strand
CTAAACCCGAAAAAAATACATGACTAAACACGAAACACCGACTTGACGAAATACACACCGACAAGACATAGGCTCTCGCACCTAGGGTGTGGCCGAATCGAAAGCATATAGAAGAGGGAACCCTCCAATGACGGAGAGTTCCCTCTTTGCGTATCTGGACCGATAAAGGTCTAGAAATTGAAATTGTCCGGATCAGCACCGTTGCGCTTGCCGGTGTTGATGGCGGAGATGGCGGTCATATCATCGACCGATAGGTTGAAGTCGAAGACCTCGAAGTTCTGCTTGATGCGCTCGGCATGAGTGGACTTGGGAAGCACGACGATGCCGCGCTGGATGTGCCAACGAATCACTACCTGTGCAGCAGACCTGCCGTACTTGGCACCGATTCCGGCCAGTACTGGGTTGCTGAGTAGGTTACCGCCGGTGCCGCCGAGCGGACTCCAAGCTTCAGTGTGAATGCCCTTGGCACGCAGCTGGCCAATAAGCTCTTGATTGGTGAATTGTGGGGAAGACTCAACCTGGTCTACAGCAGGCACCACATCGCTATGGGTCAGTAGCTCATCGATATGATGCTTTTGGAAGTTGCTGACGCCAATGGCCTTGGCGCGGCCGGAGGCATAAATCTCCTGCAAGTCGTCCCATGCCTGCTGCCAGCCGTCTGCCGGCCAGTGAATCAGATACAGATCCACATAATCCACGCCCAAGCGGTCGAGGCTTTCTTGGAATGCATCCTTGCCGCGGCGTGCGCGAATATCGTCATTCCACAGCTTGGTGGTCAAGAAGAAATCGCTGCGCGGCACACCAGCACGGCGAATACCTTCACCCACTGAAGCCTCGTTGTGGTAAATCATTGCGGTATCGATATGGCGGTAACCATTCTCCAGAGCCGTCTGCACCGCGTTCACTGTAGTATCACCATCCGGTGTCTGGAATACGCCCAAGCCCACCTGCGGGATGACAGTGCCGTTGTTCAGCATGATTGTCGATTGAATTGCCATAATGCCTCACTAGTCGTAGTATTCGTTCAATTTCCCATTCTAGAAACAAGACGATGCAATAAGCCGCGTTTTGCTGGCAAAGAATGATTCTTTTTTTCAGCGCTACGATGAACGATATGACTACGGAATATGTGGCTGCATTTGATGCGGGGACCACGGCGTTGAAGGGTGCCTTAGTTAATGGGCAGGGTTGCATTGTAGCTAGTGCGAGTAGCGAACTTGACCTTATTATCAACGGCGACTATCGGGAGCAGAGCCCCGATCAATGGTGGCAAGCTTTCTGCTCGGCCTCCAGGCACATGATTGAGCAGGCGCGGCAATCCGAGTCAGAATTCAATGTGACTCGCATTCGTGGCATCATTTTCAGCGGTCAGATGCAGGATGTTATTGCTTTGAACGGCGAGCTCAATCCCGTCCGCAATGCCATTCTGTATTCGGATGGCCGAGCCGAGGAACAGGCCAAGCAACTCGCCGAGACATATCAGGGCGGTGCAGAACGTTTCCTGAACACCGTTGGTAACCGGCTCGAAGGCTGCTTGCCGTTGCCCAAGTTGATGTGGCTGCGTGAACACGAGCCGGAAACGTACGCGCGCATTCGTCATGTATTGATCAGTTCCAAGGACTACTTGATCGCCCAATTAACTGGCGAATGCGTGGGCGATGTGGCGGCGTGTTCCACAGCTGGGGCCATGAATATCCGTAATGGCCAGTGGAATGCCGAATTATGCGAGGTCGCAGGAATCGACATGACCATATTGCCACACCTGCACAATCCGCAAGACAACATTGGCACAGTGACGGAATCCGCTGCACAACGCACCGGTTTTTCCGCCGGAACTGCGGTATACGCGGGCATTGGAGACGCGGGTGCCACCACACTTGCCAGCGGTGTCAGCCACCCTGGTCAATACAACATCAATATCGGCACCTCAGGCTGGATCGCCACCGTTTCGCCCGAGCCGTTCACTGACAAGCCAGGTGCTGCGAATCTGGCATTTGGCGTGGAAGAAGGCTTCGTGAATGCCGTACCATTCCTCAACGCCGGTGACGTGCATAAATGGGTTACCGGCGTATTCGCTGATGGCGATTACGTAGAGGCGCATCGTCTTATCGAAACATCCAAACCCGGCTCCAACGGTGTGCTATGCCTGCCATATCTGGTGGGGGAGCGATTCCCTGTTATGAATCCGAATATTCGCGGTGCCTATGTGGGCCTCGATCCAGACACCACCAAGGCAGACATGATGCGTGCCGCGCTTGAGGGTGTGGCCTTCTCCATTCGTCAAGGTATGGAAAGTTTTGACGCCAAACCCACCGAGATTTCCCTGATTGGCGGCGGAGCCAGAGAAAATGCGTGGTGCCAGATTCTGGCCGATGTGTTGGAGCATCCTATTGAAGTGTTCGCCAATGCCGATATTCTGCCAGCAGTGGCAATGGCCTCGTTGGTATTCAATGTACCAGACCTGCTGCAATCAGTATGCGAATGCACTGTATACCAGCCGAATCCTGACACCGCACGCACATATGCCGACGCATACCGGCGATTCCTGAGCCTCTACCCAATGCTGCGAACGATGGATTAGGAACTGAGCATCATGAGGCAATCGGCGAATTTGGTCCGCAAACATATAGTGGTCACCGGACTGGTGCAAGGCGTGGGATTCCGTTATTTTACGGTGACTCAGGCACGTCGGCTTGGTGTACAGGGCTGGGTGCGTAATTGCCGCGATGGCTCGGTTGAGCTGGAAGCACAAGGCAGCAGCGACGCAGTGCAAGCCTTGGTTGAGCAATTAGCCATTGGCCCGCGATGGTCCGAAGTGAGTCACGTCGCCGTGCATGACATGCCGATTATCGATGAGACCGCTCGGGCATTTGGCGTGCGTCAATAACCTGTATCACGAACCCACATCACGCACGATAATCTCACGATACGGGTGAACATGGGCGTTCCTCGCCGCTTAGGCCTCGCACATTGCTACGATGGGGCGTTATGAGTGAGAACATCATGCGAATCATTGACCTGCGTGGTCAGAACCTGTCCCGTGCCGAACTGCTTGCCGCGATGCCGCGTGCTGCAATGGGTACTTCCGAAGCCACCGATTTGGTGCGTCCGATTCTGGACGATGTCAAAGAACGCGGCGCCGCTGCCCTGCGCGACTTCGAGGAGAAGTTCGATCACGTGCGTCCCAAGAACCTGCGCGTGCCGGTCGAGGCGATCAAGGACGCCCTGACCACGCTCGACCCCGAAGTGCGCGCCGCCATCGAGGAATCGGTGCGCCGCGCCCGCGCCGTGGCCGCCAACCAGGTGCCGAAGGACTTCTACACCGACCTCGCCGAAGGCGCCCGCGTGGCCGAACGCTGGATTCCGATTCAGCGCGTCGGCCTGTATGTGCCCGGCGGCAAGGCCGTCTACCCGAGCTCCGTCATCATGAACGCTGTGCCGGCCCAGGCCGCCGGCGTCGAATCGCTGGCCATCGCCACCCCGCCCGCCCGCGACAATGAGGAAGGCCTGCCGAACAAGACCATCCTCGCCACCTGCGCCATCCTCGGTGTTGACGAGGTATACGCGGTCGGCGGCGCTCAGGCCATTGCCATGTTCGCATACGGCGCCAAGGGCAGCGAGCCGCAGGACGGCGACATCCTGTGCGATCCGGTTGACAAGATCACCGGCCCGGGCAACATCTTCGTGGCCACCGCCAAGTCGCTGGTCTCCGCATTCGTGGGCATTGACGCGGTTGCCGGCCCCACCGAAATCGGCATCATCGCCGACGAAACCGCCAACCCGAGCCTGCTGGCCGCCGACCTCATCGGCCAGGCCGAGCACGATGAGCTCGCCGGTTCCGTGCTGTTCACCGACTCCACCGAGATTGCCGACAAGGTGCAGGAGAGCCTCAAGTACCGCGTGCCGCGTACCGAGCACGCCGAGCGTGTCCACACGTCGCTGTCCGGCACCCAGTCTGCCATCGTGCTGACCGACGGTCTCGACCAGTCCATCGACGCGGCCAACGCCTACGCCGCCGAACACCTTGAGATTCAGACCAAGGATGCCGATGCGGTCGTCAAGCGCATCAAGAACGCCGGTGCCATCTTCCGCGGTCCGTACTCCCCGGTGCCGCTGGGCGACTACATGTCCGGCTCCAACCACGTGCTGCCCACCGGCGGCACCGCCCGCTTCGCCGCAGGCCTCGGCGTGCACACCTTCATGAAGCCGGTCGAAGTCATCGAATACGACGAGGAAGGCCTCAAGGCCCTCGCCGCCCGCATCAACGCCTTCGCGGTATCCGAGGACCTGCCCGCCCACGGCGAGTGCGTGCTCTCCCGCTTCGTCAAGGATCCGTATGACAAGGCCACCCTGCGCGAGCAGGAGAAGGAAGCCGGCCTGCGATGAGCTCGATTCCTGCAAACCTGCCGCTGCGCAACGACCTGATCGGTGAGGAGCCGTACGGCGCTCCCCAGCTGGACGTGCCGGTGTGCCTGAACGTCAACGAGAACCCGTATGCGCCGGACCCGGCCGTATGCGACACCATCGCCAAGCGTGTGCGTGAAATCGCCCCCACACTCAACCGATACCCGGACCGTGAGCACATCGAATTGCGTCAGGCATTCTCCGATTACCTGGCCCGCGAATCCGGTACCCGTCTGGACGTGGACGAGCTGTGGGGTGCCAACGGCTCCAACGAGATCATGCTCCAGCTGTTCCAGGCTTTCGGTGGCCCGGGCCGCACCGCACTCGGTGCCGACCCGACGTACTCCATGTACCCGGAGTACGCCCGCGACACCTTCACCGGTTGGAAGCTCGCCCACCGCAACGCCGACTTCACGCTGAACGTCGACAAGGTGCTTGAGGCCATCGCCGAGGTCAAGCCCTCGATGGTGCTGCTCACTAGCCCAAACAACCCGACCGGCACTCCGTTGCCGATGGAGGATATCGAACGTATTCTCGCCGCCTGCGAAACCGCTGAAGTGGTCGGCGCGGGCGAGGGCGTGCATCCGATTCTCGTCATCGACGAAGCGTACGTGGAATTCCGCAAGCCCGGCACCCCGAGCGCCGTGAGCCTGATCAAGGACCACCCGAACTTGGCCGTCAGCCGCACCATGAGCAAGGCCTTCGCCTTCGCCGGTGCGCGAGTCGGCTACCTGGCCGCGTCCAAGGGCATCATCGACTGCGTGCGTATCGTACGTATGCCGTACCACCTGTCCGCCGTGACTCAGGCCGCCGCACTGGCCGCCTTCGAACACACCGACGAGCAGCTGAGCCGTGTCGAGCACCTGCGCGAAACCCGCGAGGCCACCGCCGCATGGCTCAAGGAACAGACCTACAAGGACCAGCCGCTTGAAGTGGCCGAATCCGGCTCGAACTTCCTGCTGTTCGGCGGGCACTTCGACAAGCGTGAAGCCATCTTCGACGAGCTCCTGAAGCGCGGCGTACTCATCCGCGTGGTCGGACCGGACGGTTGGCTGCGCGTGTGCATGGGCACCGACGAGGAGATGGAAACCTTCCGTAACGCCCTTGTTGAAGTGCTTCGTATAGTGGAAGCAGCATAAGGGACGTTTCTTTCCGATTGCGGCGAGACCCGAAGCGATTCGAGTCCCGCCGCAATCCAATATGACGAATCACACAGGAGACATGATGGCAAGAACCGCGCACATCGTCCGCGAAACCAGCGAATCACACATCGACCTCGAACTGAACCTCGACGGCACAGGCAAAACCGATATCGATACATCCGTGCCGTTCTACAACCATATGATGACCGCGCTCGGCAAGCATTCGCTGATCGACCTGACCATCCACGCCCACGGCGACACCGACATCGACGTGCACCACACTGTGGAAGATACGGCCATCGTGTTCGGCGAAGCTCTGAAGCAGGCTCTCGGCGACAAGAAAGGCATCCGCCGCTTTGCCGACGCCACCGTGCCGCTCGACGAGGCGCTGGCCAAGGCCGTGGTCGACATTTCCGGCCGCCCGTACTGCGTGTGCAGCGGCGAGCCCGAAGGCTACGAATTCTGCATGATCGGCGGCCATTTTACCGGCTCGCTGGTCCGCCACGTCATGGAATCCATCGCCTTCCACGCCGGCATCTGTCTGCACATGCAGGTGCTCGCCGGCCGCGACCCGCACCACATCGCTGAAGCCGAATTCAAGGCGCTGGCCCGTGCGCTGCGCTTCGCCGTGGAAATCGACCCGCGTGTAGACGGCGTGCCCAGCACCAAGGGAGCCCTGTGATGACCGACGACAAGTTCGATCCGGACGAATCGCACTTCTCCGACGAGGAGCTTGAGGCTGCGCTCGCCGGATTCGAGAAAGAATTCGCGGACGATTCGGTATCCGGCGATGCCAGTGATACCAGTGATGCCGATAAAACAGCGGACGCTGCTTCAGCGAAGTCCGATTCCGACGCGAATGATGATACGGCTGATAAGGCTTCCGCTGATTCCGGCCGGCCTATGACCGACGACGTCACCGGGTCCGTTGCGGATGCGGTGAACGAGGCCATGGCCGATGTGGTCGACCCCTCGCTCGGCTTCGACAACGAACTCGCTGGACTGTTGGGTAACAAGGCGAAGGTGGCGCTGATCGTTACCCGTCTTGCCTCCGCCGAACTGTTGGCCGCGTTCTGCCAGCTGTCGGACATCTCCGCCGCATGCATCGGTGCCAATCAGGGGGCCGTCGCGGTGCTGAAGAATCTGGACGGCGACGGCCCGGAAGCCGCAGCCAAGGACCTGACCACCGTGGTATCCGGCATGGCCGTGATTCTTGCAGTCAATCGTGCCGACAAGCTTGAAGTGGCCATGTACGTGCAGGGAGAGGCCGGCCAGAGTTTCGCGCCGCCCGTGCTGTTCACCTCCACGCCGCGCTTCGTCGAGGACCTGATGCTCGGCATCGTAACCCTGAATCAACTCAAGACCCAAGGGTTCGAAGTGGTGGATTCCGCTGGACTCGACCATGATCAGGCGATGCAGATTCTCGCCAACCACACTAGGCGCGGACGTGGCGGGCGCGGCTCCCGCATCGAATAGACGCCAACCAAACCAGTAGGGGATAGGAGAGCAGATGACCACAGCGGTTGTTTTCGATTACGGTTTCGGCAATGTACGTTCCATGGTGCGTGCGCTCGCCAATCTTGGCGTCGACACCACCCTCACCTCCGACTACCGGCAGTCGTTGGAGGCCGACGGCCTAGTCGTGCCGGGCGTGGGTGCGTTCGCCGCATGTATGGAAGGACTGAAGAAGGTCGACGGCGACCGTGTGATCTATGATCGCATCCGCGCTGGCCGCCCGGTGCTCGGCGTGTGCGTGGGCGAGCAGATCATGTTCGAACACGGTCTGGAGCATGGTGCCCATGCCGCAGGCATCGGACTGATCGGCGGTTCGGTGAACCTGCTGGACGCCGACGTGGTGCCTCACATGGGATGGGACACGATCGAGGCCGCCCCCGATTCGGTGCTGCTCAACGGCGTGGAGAACGAACGGTTCTACTTCGTGCACTCCTACGCCGCGATGGAAGTGAAGCCGGCGGATACGTCCCGCTTCGACATCGATCTGAGCGATTCGCCCGAACGCGTGAGCTGGTGCTCGTACGGCCGATCGCGCTTTGTGGCCGCCTACGAACACGGCCCGCTGTCCGCCACGCAATTCCACCCGGAAAAGTCCGGGGACGCTGGCTCCCAGCTCCTCAAGAACTGGATCGCCACGCTGTAAAAAAGCATGAAGCTCCCTCTGATGAGGGAGCTCAAATTGTGTATAAGTAACTGAAGAAAGGCTCTTCTTATGTCGTTGACTCTGCTGCCCGCCGTCGATGTACGCGATGGCAAGGCCGTGCGCCTGCGCCAAGGCGAATCCGGTTCCGAAACCGATTACGGTTCGCCGTTCGAGGCCGCCCGTACTTGGGTTGAGGCCGGTGCCGAATGGATTCACCTGGTCGACCTTGATGCCGCTTTCGGTACGGGCAACAATCGCGATCAGCTGCGAGAAATCGTTCATGAGCTCGGCGACCGCGTGAACATCGAACTGTCCGGCGGCGTGCGCGATGACGCTTCGTTGGACGCGGCCCTTGAGGCCGGTGCCGCCCGAGTGAACATCGGCACCGCCGCTTTGGAGAATCCGGATTGGACCGCCTCGGTCATCAAGAAGTACGGCGACCGCGTGGCTGTTGGTCTGGATGTGCGCGGTCACACACTGGCGGCGCGCGGCTGGACGCGCGAAGGCGGCGACCTGTTTGAGACCATGAAGTTCCTTGACTCCGTGGGCTGCTCGCGTTACGTGGTAACCGACGTGGCTAAGGACGGCATGATGTCCGGCCCGAACATTCAATTGCTGAGTGAAGTCGCTGAACGCACCGACGCCAAGGTCACGGCTTCCGGTGGTATCTCCAAGCTGGACGATTTGCGCGCCATCAAGGAACTGGCTGAAATTGGTGTTGATTCTGCCATCCTCGGCAAGTCCCTCTATGCACGTGCGTTCACGCTCCAGGAAGCGCTTGAAGTAGCGAAGTAGGCAAAGGACTCGCCTTAGCGAGACTGTTAATCTACCTTCGCTCAGCTATCGCTTCACTCAGACCCCTCCTACGGACAGCCCATTGGGCTGTCCGCTTAACGGCTCAGCAAGGGAGGTCGCCGGATTTGAGGAGCTTTTTGAAGACGGCGTAGTCTTCATCATTCTGTTCGGCGTAGCTGACGGCGAATGAGGCGATGGCCTGATCGAATTCGTCGGTGCCACCCATGTAATTGGCGATCGCAATCGAATCGCCGGTGCGGGCGTGGGCGTGCGCCAACGACCATGCGCACATGCGTGACAGATCGCTCAATCCCGAAGCGTTGAGATTGTCGATATCAATCGACCCCTTGCCATTCCACAACTGGCGCACGTAATAGTCGCGCGGTCGGCCATCCTCGGCCATAAAGCTCGACCAACCCAACAGCACATCGGCCGTATTCTGAATCAGCTTCTGCCCCTGAACCACGCGCTCACCGTGCGTGGCGTACGGCGACGCGCCGCAGTAATGCTCGAGCACGGAATATGTGGCCTCCTTCATCTGAATCATCATCGGATCGTCGATATCACGCGCGATCCACACCGACGTCCACGCGCGCTGGCCCACCGAGCCCACGCCCACCACCTTGCGGGCCGCATCCTGATAGCGCAAATGATCGAACACCCAACGGCGATCGTCGTACAGGGAATGCCGGTAGCTCTCGAACAGCGTGTCTATACGTGCCTGCAACGCATCCAAGTCGGCGTAATCATCCAGCTGATTGATCGGCACCAGCTCGGGCGGATTGGATTTGAACCTGAGCTTGCCGCTCTCATAACGGCACAGTTTGGCCGCCGCCGCGTCGTTATCCTTCAGCAGCGCCTTCATGGCCGCCTCACGCAGCACACGGCTGCGTTTGGAACCGGTGGTCTCGAAGCGGTCGAGCGTCTCCTCCACGTCCAGGTGCTCATACCACGCGTCAAGGTAATCCATTTCGGAGAACCACTTCATGCGTGTGCGGTACGTGTGTACGCACTGGACCACGGCGGCGCGACGGTCCTTCTCCTTGATTTTGTTGGCGCGTCCGCAGATCTCCACCGAGGCGGCGAGACGTTTCAGATCCCATTCCCACGGGCCGATAGCGGTTTCGTCGAAATCATTGATATCGAACACCAGACGGGCGGAAGGGGAGCGGAAAATGCCGAAATTGCCGATATGCGCGTCGCCCACGCACTGCACCGGAATGCCAGTGACTGGCGTGGAAGCCAGGTCATTGGTCATGATGAGCACGGTGCCCCGGTAGAAGGTGAAGGGGCTGGCGCTCATACGCTTGTAACGCAGCGGAATCAGATCCGGTACGCGAATCGCGGACTGCTCCTCCAAAAGGCTGATCGCCTCACGCCGGCCCTCCTTGACCTTCCATATGGCATGTGCGTCCAGCGGCGCCTTGGTACGAGTGGCGATGCCGGCGCGCGAACGGTCGCGCGGGTCGGTGGCCTGCGTCCAGCTGGTCACGTCGACGGGCGGATTGGCGGATGGGGTGAGATGATCTTCGCTCATAGTCACTACCATAGTGCCGTGCCGGCATGGGCCTGAACCATGCCTGACATGCGGACCGGGGCATGTTGATGAAATCTCGCGACTCGCAGGTGACGAACAGTGAGATGTTAACGCCCTTCGTAACACGGTTATGGAACGATAGGCGACTATGGATAAACAGCAGGAGTTTGCGCTGCGCACGGTCGAAGAACGCGACGTGCGCTTTATTCGTCTGTGGTTCACGGACGTGTTGGGAACACTGAAGTCCGTGGCGATTGCTCCGGCCGAACTGGAAGCCGCGTTTGAGGAGGGTCTCGGCTTCGACGGTTCCGCCATCGAGGGCATGACCCGCGTGTCCGAAGACGATATGATCGTTCAACCCGATCCCTCGACGTTCCAGATCCTGCCGTGGCGCGGTGGCCCGCAAGGTACCGCCCGCATGTTCTGCGACATTCTGACCCCGGACGGCGAGCCTTCGCTCGGCGATCCACGTCACGTGTTGAAGCGCACGCTCGCCAAAGCCAAGGACAAGGGCTTCACGTTCTACGTGCATCCGGAAATCGAGTTCTACCTGTTCGAAAGCCAGGACGACTGGTCCAAGGCCCCGACCCCGATCGACGAGGGCGGCTACTTCGACCACGTGCCGCGCAGCCCAGGCATGGACTTCCGCCGTGCCACCGTGAACATGCTCGAGCAAATGGGCATCTCGGTGGAATACTCGCACCATGAGGCGGGGCCAGGCCAGAACGAGATCGATCTGCGATACGCGGACGCGCTCACCATGGCCGACAACATCATGACATTCCGTACGGTGGTCAAGGAGATTTCCTTGGAGCGTGGCATTCACGCCAGCTTCATGCCCAAGCCCCTGGCCGACGCGCCCGGTTCCGGCATGCACACGCACCTGAGCCTGTTCGAAGGCGATTCCAACGCCTTCTACGAGGCCGGTCAGGAGTTCAACATGTCCCTGACCGCCCGCCAGTTCGCCGCCGGCATCCTGTACCATGCGGCCGAAATCTGCGCGGTCACCGACCAGTACGTCAACTCGTACAAGCGCCTGTGGGGCGGTAACGAGGCACCAAGCTACATCTGCTGGGGCCACAACAACCGTTCCGCGCTGCTGCGTATCCCGCAGTACAAGCCGGGCAAGGGCAACTCCGCGCGCATGGAGTTCCGTGCGCTCGACCCGGTGGCCAACCCATACCTTGCCTACTCGGTGCTGCTGGCCGCCGGTCTCGACGGTATCGATAAGCAGATGCAGTTGGGCGAACCCACCAGTGATGACGTGTGGGAGCTCACCGACGGCGAACGTCAGGCTATGGGCATTCAGCCGCTGCCGCGCTCGCTGGACGAGGCGCTGAAGATCATGGAGAAATCCGACTTCGTGGCCGACGTGCTCGGCGAACACGCCTTCGGCTACTTCCTGGACAACAAGCACCAGGAATGGGAGGAGTACAACCAGCAGGTCACGCCTTACGAGCTGAAGAAGTATCTGCCGAAGCTGTAATCGCAAGCGTTGCACATGTGCCAAACCCCGTCGATGATTGGTCATCGGCGGGGTTTTCTATGGCGTGTCGTGGTGGTGGGTAGTGGGCAGAGGTGGGAATAACGTTGTCGCTGAGTTGATACGAAAAAAACGATTGACATAACCGACGAATCAGCTTGTAGTACGAGCGAGAGCACTCAAGAGAGCACCCATGACGAACGCACCTGCGAACACCGCGCGTACCGGCCGGCACTTGGGTGGCCGATACCTTTGGTTGGCGTGTCACCTTTGCCTTGGTCTCGGTGCTCACCGCCGTGCTGATGGCATCGATGGCAGTGTCTCTGCCACGCAACTCGCATCCGGCGAAGATCGGTTTCCTGAGGCAATTCCGCCTGTTCTTCGACCGCCGCATCCAGCTCGGCGTGGCGGATGTGGTCTTCGGCGCAGCCGCCTCCTATGTCTTCTACACGTATCTTTCGCCGATCATGCGCGACGAAATCGGCGTGCCCGAACGCTATATCAGCATCGGCTTGGTGATTTACGGCTGCGCCTGCCTGTGGAGCAACCTGTACGGCGGCAAGCTGGCCGACAAAGGTCATGGCGTGGAACCATTGACCCACATTCGACCGATCTACTGCGTGCAGGCCGTCTGCCTGTGTCTGCTGGCTTTCGCCTCGCTGCTGGCGGTTGGCGCCACGACCCTGCTGCGTCCATACGTCGAACGCTGACAGTGTTGGCCGAGTCCAATCGGACAAGACCGGTCAGCTGCCGTTATCAGCTTCGCGGCGAACCGAACCAGCTGGTGTAGATAAGCGCGAAGTTGCGGTTGCCATAACTGGAGCAGGAATCGCCGGTACCGTTGCCAGCGGCCAGTGCGGCGATGTTCGGCTGGTAGGGCGTATAGATGTAGAGCAGGGCGGTCGCCTTGTTCTCGATATACACTTGTGCGCCGCCGCATGCCGCGTTCGGATGATATTGGATGTAGTTGAGATTGTGCGCCGTATACCCGTACTGTTCCTCGTGCTCGAGATAGTAACGGTACCGCTTGGCCGCGCCATACACCTGCCGAAAGAATCCGGCATAGGCGGGATCGCAGTCGGCGGTATCCGGACAGTTCAACCCCATCGCCGCCATAAGCTGATAGTCGCTGGGATCGACGGCAGTGACCAGATGCTGCTCCTTCTGCATCACGGTGAGCAGCACTTTCTGGCTCACCTTGCAGGCGCGGGCCGACTGGTCGATGATTGCCGCCGCCGACTCGCCTTTGGTGCCTGTATAGTCCGCGCACAGGCCTTCGCCTGACTCGTTCGATGTGTCGAAGGTCATCGCGGCCAGCGAGCCACCTTGTGTGTCCAAAAACGATTGGACTTCGGCCTGACTCATCGCCGAACCGTTGAAGAACTGACCATCCGAAATAATATTGCCCGGATTGAAATCGTATGTTCGCGTCAGTTCCAGCTGTGCCGCCTCGGCTGCGCGAACCTGTGCCCGCCAGTTTGTGAAACGAACCAGCCCGGCCACCAGCGCTACGACAACGACCACCGCCACCGTGGGAATCAGCACCATCTTGATACGGGTCGGCCAGTTCGCCTTACGCCAGGAACGCTTCGGAGCATTGATCGGACCGTGCCTACGATTGCGTTTCCTGTTCCGATTGCCGAGGCGTCCGCGCACTTGCCCACGCTGTGATGACGGCTTGCGCGTGCGCTGGCGCGTGGCCTGGCGACTTGTTTGCCGTCCGGTCACGCCAGCGCTTTCTTGATACGGTTGAGCGAAGCCGGCCCCTTGGTGCCAAGCTCCTGCGCCCATAGGGACACGTAGAACTCTTCAAGCATCCAACGGGCCTGTTCGGCCTGCTTCATCAATGCCTCATGCTTCGGGCCGGCCGGCTCCGCCTTGGCACGGGCCAACGCCTTATCAACCACCTGACGGGCCTCGTCGGCCTGCCAAGCCCACTTGACATCACGGTTCTTATCGGTTTTCGCCTTATTGAGTCGGCTCAGATCGGCTCTCAAATATCGGCTCAACGACTTCAGCGCATCCGGGGGAGTGCGCCCGATGAATCCGGGGTAGACGAGCGTGGCGATATGGTCGCGAATCGACTGCAACACCGAAAGCATCGGCAGATCAGCCTTGCCGCCAGTGGCCTTGTCGACCTCGGCATAAGCCTTGAGCACGGCGATCACGTCATGCGCCACCTGATAGACGGTGTCCTCGTACACTTCGCGCACATCGAGCACCGCATTGGCTAACGCCTCATCGTCCGAGAGCCTGTCGACATTCGGCATCAGCCGTTTGACCGTGGCCAGCTGCAGGTCTTCGACCAGATCCTTGGTGGACTTGTACGGAGCAGAAGCCAGCATCAACGCCTCGGTACCCAGCCAGCGCGACGAAATGCGTTCGGCCGGCAATCGCAACGCATCCAATGCGCCACGCCAGAGCATCGTGGCCCGGGACTCGGTGGTGGCACCCGCCTTATGCAACAGGTTCGCCTGACTGACCAGCTTGCCCTGTTCTCCAGCCTGATCGGCCTGCTTCTTGACCATTTGACGGGCCGACGCCTCCGCCTGCGCGGCGAACTTGCGTTGCAGCGCCTTCAGATCCTTGGACACACCCAGCACCTTGATGGGGCCGCGCGCATGCCGGCGTCCACGAGGGTGCTTGCCGGCCGGCAGTTGCTGCTCCACCGAGAACGTGACTCTGAGATACGGGGAAAGACGCTCGACCAGTTCCGGCCCCAACACTTCGGGATGAATCTGCGCACCCTTGGTGGCGATGGCCGCCTTGGTGAACACATGTGCCAGATCGTGCCAGCCAACGGTCGTGCCATCCTCATCCACCGGCGGCAGATTCGGCTTCTGCTGCGAGCCCGAGCCCGGCAGATCCGGGTAATGCTCGTCGATCCAGTCACGAATCGCACGCGCGGCATCCGGGGCCGGCACGAACTGGACGCGCAGCTGCTTGGGCAGCGCCTTGATCATCGACAGGATCAGCTCATCCAACAGACCCGGCACATTCCATGTGAACTGGTCGGGCGTGATACGCGAGAGCGCCTTCAACGGCACATGCACGGTGACGCCGTCGGCCGGGTCGGCCGGATCGTACACGTAGCTCAGACGCAGGTCGATGGGTTGGCCGTCCGATCCGGTCGTATGCCAATGGTCGGGGTAATCGTCCAGACTCACCGAATCGCTGGATGCCAGACGCTCCACCTTGGCCGGGTCGAAATCAAGCAGATTCGGCTGACGGTCATGCTCGGACTTCCACCATTTCGCCAGATCGGCCACGCTGGTCACATCGTTGGGAATGACCGCGTTGTAGAAGTCGAACAGATCCTCGTCGGACACGGTATCCGCCAGCTGGCGGGTGCGGCTCGCATCATCGGCGGCATCCTCGAGAATGTCGCGGTTTCTGCCCACGAAGTCGTCGTAACTGAAACGCTGCTGAATATCGCCCTCGACCAGACCCTGGCGAATCAGGAAGTCGCGCGCCTCAAGTGGATTGATGCGTCCCCACTGCACGGCACGGTCCTGTACGATCGGCAGACCATACAGCAGCACGCGCGCGGTGGCCACAGCCGAGCCACGCGAACCCGACCAGTGCGGCTCCGCATACGTGGTGCGGGTCAATTGGCCGGCCAACGGTTCGGCCCACGCGGGGTCGATGGCCGCCGAATAGCGGGCCCACAGGCGAGAGGTTTCCACCAGTTCGGTGCTCATCACCCATGACGGGGTCTTCTTGGCCACGGCGGAAGCGGGGAACAGGGCGAAACGGGTGCCGCGTGCGCCCTGATAATCGTTCTTCGACTGCTTCTGGGCGCGTTTCATCGCACGGGCGCGCGCCGAACCGGTCAGCCCCGCGAAATCGGAGGCCTTGGGCTCGCGCACCACCTGCATGCCCATCATCGACAGCAATCCGGCGAGCATCGACTTGTGGATGCCGTCCGCATCCCACGCGCAGCACAGCGAATGCGCGGCCTGCTGATTCAACGGCAGCTGGCGGATCTCCAAGCCTGGGCGGGAGGCGGGCAGCGGGTCGCCGACCTTGAACTTCAGCTCCTTGCACATCTGGCGTAGCTGGGAGACGAGATCTTTCCACTGGCGCATCCTCAGCCAGCTGAAATACTCGGTTTTGCAGATACGGCGCAGCGCGTTGTTGCTCGGGTCGCCGTCTGCTTGGAACACGCGGTCCCAGATATTCAGGGCCGTCAGGAAGTCGGAGGTCTCATCCGCATACCGGTTGTGGATGCGGTCGGCATCCTCACGCTTGTCGTCCGGGCGTTCACGTGGGTCCTGCAAGCTCAGGAACGCCACGACCACGAGCACCTGGGCCAGAAGATTCGGCGAACCGGTTTTCGCGGCCTCGATAACCATACGTCCCAGACGCACGTCGATGGGGATGCGCGCCAGCTGACGACCGGTATGGGTGAGCGTCACCTCGCCGCGCTTGCGGCCGATGGCCTTGAGCTCGGTGAGCTCATTGAAACCGTCCGACACGGCCTTCATATCCGGCGGATCGATGAACCCGAAGTTCGTGACGTCCTCGGCCGTGCGGGCCACGCCCACCGACAGCATGTGGAGTACCACGGCACCCAGCGAGGTACGCAGGATTTCCGGCTCGGTGAAGCGCGGACGGGTCTCGTAATCCTCACGCGAATACAGGCGGATCGCGATGCCGTCGGCCACACGGCCGCATCGGCCGGACCTCTGGTCGGCACTGGCCTGGCTGATCGGCTCGATCGGCAGACGCTGAACCTTTGCGGTCTTCGAATACCGGGAGATACGGGCGGAACCGGGGTCCACCACATACCGGATACCGGGCACGGTCAGCGAGGTCTCAGCCACATTGGTGGCAATGACGATGCGCTGGTGAAGGTGCGATTCAAACACCTTATGCTGGTCGGCGGCGGACAGTCGCGCGAACAGCGGCATGATCTCGATGGCATCCGGCCGGCGCATGTCGTCGGCGCGCGGGCCGTAATAATGCCGCAGTGCGGCCTCGAACTCGTGGATGTCGCGCTCGCCGGAGGCGAAGACCAGAATATCGCGGGGACCGCGCTCGTGGGAGGAGTGAATCACCAGCTCGGCGCAGGCTCGAGCCACGGCGGTAGGCATATCGGTGATGCCGTCATCGGCATAGGAGGCGCCGGACCGGCCGCGGGGCCGGTCGGAATCAGATTCCGCGATGGCGCTGGCCAGCTCGTCGTAATCGGCGTCGCCGGGGCGGGCGCCCACCGCGAATCCCGGCACTTCGCGCATCAACGCGGGCGCGGTGCCAAGCGGCTCGTAGACCACCTGCACGGGGAAGGTGCGGCCGGAAACCTCGATTACCGGCACCTTCTCATGCAAGGCGTGCTCGAAATGCTCCTGGAACTTGACCGAATCGATGGTCGCGGAGGTAATGATGAGCTTCAGATCGCGGCGCTGAGGCAGCAGTGCCGTCAGATAGCCGAGCAGAAAGTCGATGTTAAGACTGCGCTCATGCGCCTCGTCGATGATGATCGTATCGTATCGGGTGAGTTTCGGATCGCGCTGGATCTGGGCGAGCAGAATACCGTCGGTCACGACCCTCAATCGTGTGCTGGGCGAGCTTTCGTCGGTGAAACGCACCTGATAGCCGACCTCGTCACCGAGCTTCACGCCCATCTCCGAGGCGATACGTTCGGCCACCGTGCGTGCGGCGATACGGCGAGGCTGGGTGTGCACGATCTGCTTGCCGTGCGTGCCACGGCCAAGCTCAAGCAGGATTTTCGGCAGCTGTGTGGTTTTGCCCGAACCGGTCTGGCCGGACACAATAACGACTTGGGAACGTTTGACCGCGCTGGCTATCTCATCACGCGCGGCAGATACGGGAAGTTCTGCGGGATACTCATATTTCATGACGAACTTCAATGATACGGAAGCCCTTGGAGCTCGCGTATTTGCTCGCAGTGAACCCCTCGCCGAGCGCATCGTCCAGCCAGGGGATCAGCGAATCGGAACCGAGATTCTTCTGCACTACGAGATAGGCGGCACCGCCCACCTTGAGCTTCGGCAGCCAAGCCATAAGCAATGTATGCAGCGCTTCCTTGCCGACTCGGATCGGTGGGTTCGACCAAATCACATCAAACGTGAGGTCGCTCGGCACCGTCTCGCAGAACGCCGGCTGGTTCTCGGCAGGCAGGGGAGTGCTGGACTCGTCCACCTGAGCCGTATGAATGTTCGTGTGGCCGTTCGCCTGTGCGTTGGCATGGGTCAGGTCCACCGCGCGCTCGTTGACATCCACCGCCCACACGTTCGCTTCGGGCGACTCAAACGCCAATGTCAGGGCGATAGGGCCCCAGCCGCAGCCCAAATCCAGAAAATCGCCGGTAAGCGGCGGCTCGGGCGCATGCTTCAGCAATACCGACGTACCGAGGTCCACGCGCGAGCCGGAGAACACGCCGTTCGACACCTGAGCGGTCGCCTCATGGCCGCGCAACGTTACGTTCAATGTGCGGCGCACATCCTTCGATGCGGGTTCCGCAGAGAAATACTGTTCTGCCATGGTCGCTCCATTTCTGCGGGATTCGCCGCTCTCGTATGCCGACCTGTATCAGCCGGCCTATGCCGGTACGTGCCGATCTATGCCAGCATGTCACCTCATGTGATGATAATAAAGGACCATAGAAGAATCGTGAACCATTCCAACCAAACGAGGCGCACTTGACCGACAACACCCAGTACACCGACATCAACCGCGGCAACAACGACGTTACCCCTGAAGGTGTGCTGGCCGAGCAGTCCGAAGTGTTGCTCGACGACAGCCAGCGCGCGACCGGCTGGCATGAGGACGCCAACCAGGAATGGGAGGAGCGCGAGGCCCGCAACGAGCTCAAGCATGTCGCCGGTCTCGGCGAGCTGCAGGACGTCACCGAAGTCGAATACCGCAAGGTGCGTCTGGAACGTGTGGTGCTCGTCGGCGTCTGGTCGTCCGCCGTCACCACGCAAGCCAAGGCCGAGGAATCATTGAGAGAGTTGGCGGCGCTCGCCGAAACCGCCGGTGCGGTGGTATGCGATGGTTTGCTGCAGCAGCGCTCCAAGCCGGATGCAGCCACGTACGTTGGTTCCGGCAAAGCCAAGGAGATTGCCGGCATCGTGGCGCGTGAGGAAGCCGATACGATTATCGTGGACGACGACCTGCCGCCGTCACAGCGCCGTGCATTGGAGGACGCCGCCAAAGTCAAGGTGGTGGATCGCACCGCGGTGATTCTGGACATCTTCGCCCAGCACGCCACCTCGCGTGAAGGTAAGGCGCAGGTGGAGTTGGCGCAGCTCGAATACATGCTGCCCCGACTGCGTGGTTGGGGTGGTTCGCTGTCCCGTCAGGCCGGCGGTCGCGCGGCCGGCGCGGATGCGGGCATCGGATCGCGAGGCCCGGGCGAGACCAAAATCGAAATGGACCGTCGTGTAATTCGCACGCGTATCGCCAGACTGCGCCGTCAGATTCGTGAGATGGCCCCGGCACGTGAGGTCAAGCGCGGTTCACGCCGTCGCTTCGGCCTGCCCACAGTGGCCGTGGTCGGCTACACGAACGCCGGCAAATCCTCGTTGACCAACCGTCTGACCGGTTCGGCCGAACTGGTGGAAAACGCGCTGTTCGCCACATTGGACACGGCCGTGCGCCGCGCCAAAACCCGCGACGGACGCGCTTACGCCTACGTGGACACGGTCGGCTTCGTGCGCCGCCTGCCCACCCAGCTGGTCGAGGCGTTCAAATCCACCCTGGAAGAGGTGGCCGAGGCCGACGTGATCCTGCATGTGGTCGATGGCTCCCACCCTGACCCGTTCTCTCAGGTCGACGCGGTCAATGACGTGTTGGCGGACATCGAAGGCACGGCCTCGATTCCGCGTATTCTCGTATTCAACAAGGCCGATCAGGCGGACGAGGCGACTCGTGAACGACTCGCCGCGCTGCAGCCAGATGCGTTCATCGTCTCCGCCTATACCGGTGAGGGATTGGACGAGCTGCGTACCGCGGTCGAAAGTCTGCTGCCGGTCCCGCATGTGCATGTCAACGCTCTGCTGCCGTATGCCGCTGGCTCCCTGATCTCTCGTGTACGCGAATACGGCAAGGTAGACAAGGTGGAGTACCGCGATGATGGCATACAGCTTGAAGCGGACGTTGACGCCCATCTTGCCGCTCAGGTGGTCGAACAGTCCATTGACTAACGTGATAAACATCACAGTATATTCGTGAGCGCTAACAACCGTTGAAAACATTACCATACGGTTATCAAACAGGGTGGTGTGCCGGTAGCAAAACGTCTTAGCGGGTTTATAGAGTGAAGACGTTAGTTACAAGGCCTGCCATTCATCAGCAGACCGCCTTTGAAGAGAGGTTCATCCATCATGGCGGAAACTACCGTTAAGCCCACGAAGCTTGCTGTTATTGGTGCCGGTGCCGTTGGCTCCACCCTCGCCTTCGCCGCTGCCCAGCGTGGCATCGCTCGCGAGATCGTGCTTGAAGACATCGCCAAGGAGCGCGTGGAAGCCGAAGTGCTCGACATGCAGCATGGCTCCAGCTTCTACCCGACCGTGTCCATCGACGGTTCCGACGATCCTGAGATCTGCCGCGACGCCGACATGGTCGTCATCACCGCTGGTCCGCGTCAGAAGCCGGGTCAGTCTCGTCTTGAGCTCGTTGGCGCTACCGTCAACATCCTCAAGGCCATCATGCCGAACCTGGTCAAGGTGGCTCCGAACGCCATCTACATGCTCATCACCAACCCGGTCGACATCGCTACCCACGTGGCTCAGAAGCTCACCGGTCTGCCCGAGAACCAGATCTTCGGTTCCGGCACCAACCTGGACTCCGCTCGCCTGCGCTTCCTGATTGCCCAGCAGACCGGCGTCAACGTCAAGAACGTGCACGCCTACATCGCCGGCGAGCACGGCGACTCCGAAGTCCCGCTGTGGGAGTCCGCCACCATCGGTGGCGTCCCCATGTGCGACTGGACCCCGCTGCCCGGCCACGATCCGCTCGACGCCGACAAGCGCGAGGAGATCCACCAGGAAGTCAAGAACGCCGCTTACAAGATCATCAACGGTAAGGGTGCCACCAACTACGCCATCGGCATGTCCGGCGTCGACATCATCGAAGCCGTCCTGCACGACACCAACCGCATTCTGCCCGTGAGCTCCATGCTCAAGGACTTCCACGGCATCTCCGACATCTGCATGTCCGTGCCGACCCTCCTCAACCGTCAGGGCGTCAACAACACCATCAACACCCCGGTCTCCGACAAGGAGCTCGCCGCTCTGAAGCGCTCTGCCGAGACGCTGAAGGAAACCGCCGCCCAGTTCGGCTTCTGATAAAAAATCGCTGTACGGAGCGCCTTTCGCACCGCACAAGACTCGACCTACCTTTGTAGGCCTTCACCTTGTGCGGCACGAAAATCGCACACGTACAGCGATTTTTTATACCCTGCTGAATGCTCCCGTTGGGAGCATTTTTTATTCGTGGAGTTCGTTGGAGGAGGGGGAGCTATAGCCCTCGGGCTCGAGCTGGAAGGTGGTGTGGGGGACCGAGACCGGGAAGTGCTCGCGCAGGCAATCCTGCAGTTGGGTGAGGATTGTGGCGGCATCTTCCATGGTGAGGTCTTTGTCAACTACCACGTGGGCCATCAGAATCGGCATGCCGGTGGACACCGTGCTGGCGTGGAGGTCATGCACGGCAAGCACATGCGGCACGTCTTCCAGATGTTCGCGTACCTTATCGAGGTCAAGTCCATCCGGTGTTTCCTCCAGCAGCACCTTGACCGCGTTGTGCAGCAACTTGATGGCGCGCGGAATCATCATCAGTGCGATGACGGCACCGGCCACGGCGTCGAAGCCATTCCATCCGGTGGAGATCATTACCAGGGCAGAGGCCACCACGGCCACCGAGCCAAGTGCGTCATTCATCACCTCGAGGAACGCGGCCTTCATATTCATGTTGTCTTCGCGCTGCGAGGCAAGGATGAAAATCGAGATGATATTTGCGGCAAGACCCAGAATGCCCACGAACAGCAGCAAGCCGATATCGTCGATTTCCGCTTTGGAACCGCCGAACAGACGCATGCCGGCCTCCATCAACGCATAGATGCCAACGACGAGCAGCACCACGGCACCTGCGGCAGCGGTGAGCACCTCAAGCCTGGCCCAGCCCCAAGTACGAGTGTTGCTGGGCTTGCGGCGCATCAGTATGGCGGTGATTGTGGATGCCGCCAGCACGGACATGTCGGTGAGCATATGACCGGCATCCACCAGCAGGGCCAATGAGCCGGTTAAGACAGCCGACACCACTTCGATGAGGAAGACCGAACCGGTTACGGTCAACGTGGCAATCAGCCTACGCTGGTGCGCGGCAGGGTTTACGGATGTGGATGGTGCGGGTGCATGGGTATGAGCCATATGTACTCCTTCGCTCTATCGAGTTGAAACCGCTTCTCATTTCCATTTGCGATATGGTCTGAATACGACGAAACCCCGGCGCGAGGCCGGGGTTTCGTAAGCTGTGCGTGACTATAGCACGACCAGCGCGATTCGGTGCACGCTGATCAGCTGGTGGCGAACAGGCTACAATTTGCGCAGCACGGTGACCACCTTGCCCATAATCGTGGCATGTGTGCCGTCGATGGGCGAGTATGCGGGGTTGTGCGGCATCAGCCAGACATGGCCGTTTTCCTTGCGGAAGGTCTTCACCGTGGCCTCGTCGTCCAGCAGAGCGGCGACGATATCTCCGTTGACGGCGGAATTCTGTTCGCGCACCACCACATAGTCGCCATCGCAGATAGCGGCATCCACCATGGAATCGCCGTGGACTTCCAGCATGAACAGGGTGCCGGAGCCGGTCAGCCGTTCCGGCAGACGCATGACGTCGTCCACATGCTGTTCGGCGGTAATTGGCACGCCGGCGGCAATACGGCCAACGAGCGGCACATCGTGTGATTCGGCAATGGCTTCGGCGGGGAATTGGTATATCTCCGCCACATTACTGGTGCTGGTTGCCTCTTCGCTGGCTTGGGAGGGCTTTTCGGCATTCGGGGCGGATCCTGCCACCACCTCGATGGCTCGACCCTTGTTCGCGTTCATGCGGATGAAGCCCTTGTCTTCCAAAACTTGTAGCTGATGCTTGACCGAAGACGGACTTTTGAGCCCGGCGGCATTTCCGATTTCCCGGAAAGAGGGGGCGAAGCCTTGTTCGTCGATATGCGTGCGAATGGCGTCCAACACTTTGCGCTGGCGGTCGGTCAGGGTGGACTCGTCCGGCTTCTGCTTGGGGGAGAAGGGAATGGTGCTCACGTCAGGGCTCCTTTCGTTACGTCACCAGCATAACGTGTTGTTCGTGTGAAATCAAACATTTGTTCGAGTTTCGACTTGACCGTGTCGAACGTTTGTGCCATTATAAGAACAGTTGTTCGATAGAACATCTGTTCGAGAGAGGTGGTCGTGATGACTGGTTCAATGGTGATGGCCCCGGCCCGTAGCGCACGTGTAGCTATGCAGCATGCTGGAACGTTCCACCGGAATGTGCGTGGGAAGATTATCGCAGTGATGGTCGCCTTGGCGCTGGCCTGGTCTGGTTTCGGCGCGCTTACCGCTCAGCGGGCCCAATCGGATACGGGGGCCACGCAGGTGACCAGTTATATCGTGCGGCCGGGGGATACGCTCTGGTCATATGCTTCGGCTATCACGCCTGCTGGTCATGATGTATCGGAAACGGTGGATGAGCTGATTGCGTTGAACAATCTTGAGTCCGGATCATTGCAGGCCGGGCAGCGCATTATTGTTCCGGTTGAGTAAATGAAACCCGAGCGGCATGGTTTTTCCGCCCGTACACGTTATTCTGGGGAGCATGCATTGTCCTTTTTGCCAGAACCCCGACACCAAAGTCATTGATACGCGCATTAGCGATGACGGTCATTCCATCCGTCGGCGTCGCGTATGCCCGAAATGCAGCAAGCGTTTTACCACGGTGGAAACCAGTATGCTGCTGGTCACTAAACGTTCGGGTGGCGTGGAGCCATTCAGTAGAGACAAAGTGATTTCCGGCGTACGCAAAGCTTGTCAGGGGCGGCCGGTCAGAGAAGAGGATCTGAAGCTGCTGGGACAGAAAGTCGAAGAGGATCTTCGCTCCCGAGGCCTTGCCGAAGTCACCTCAGATGAAGTGGGCAAAGCCATCCTGAAACCGTTGCGTGACTTGGATGTGGTGGCGTACCTTCGATTCGCGAGTGTGTACCAGAACTTTGCAGGTCTGGAGGATTTCCAAAGCGCCATTGATGGTTTGCGTGAATAATATGCGAATGCCATGCACCGTGATATGCGAGTGATTCGCAAACCATGGTGCGAGCCAATCATGAAGCCCAGCACTTATGAAAGAGACCCGTCATGATGACGGGTCTCTTTCATATCAATCGAGGATGAGCTGCGTCAGCTGATGACACGCATGCGAATGGTGCCTTCGATGTTGCGCAGTGCTTCAAGCGTGGCGGCGCTGGGCGTCTGAGCCACGTCGGTGACCACATAGCCAAGTTCGCCTTCGGTTGCCAGCGACTGGAAGGAAACGTTGATGTTCTCCTCGCCGAGCACATGATTGACATGAGCCAGCACACCAGGAAGATTGTCGTGCAGATGGGCGATACGGCACACACCCTTGCACTCACCGAGGTTGATCTGTGGTAGGTTCACGGACAAGGAGGTAGAACCCTTGAACCAGTAATCCTCAAGACGCTGAGAGACGAAATGGCCGATGGATTCCTGAGCTTCCAAGGTGGAGCCGCCAATATGAGGAGTCAGAATCATATTGTCTTCATTGGACAGTGAGGTCTCGAACGGATCTCCGCTCTTCTTCGGTTCAACGGGGAACACGTCGACCGCCGCGCCAGACAGATGGCCGGAATCGAGGTGCTGCTTCAGAGCTCCCAGATCGGCGACGAAACCGCGCGAAAGGTTAATGAAAATCGCGTCCTGCTTCATGTGGGCGAATTGGTCTTCGCCGAAGAATCCGGTGTTCGACTTGCGGCCATCCACGTGCAGGGTCACGGCATCGGACTGTTCCAGCAGTTCGTTGAGGGTGTCGCAACGGTGGGCATTGCCCAGTGCCAGTTTCTCCTCAATGTCGTAGAACACCACGCGCATGCCGAGGGCCTCGGCCAGTACCGACAGCTGGGAGCCGATGTTGCCGTAGCCGATGATGCCGAGGGTCTTGCCTCGCACTTCATGCGAGCCGGAAGCGGACTTGTCCCACAGGCCATGCTTGATGTGATGCGTGTGTGCGGGAATGCGGCGCATCAAGCAGATGATGTCGCAGATCACCAATTCCACCACGGAACGGGTGTTGGAGTAGGGAGCGTTGAACACGGCGATGCCACGCTTGCCGGCATGTGCCAGATCGACCTGATTGGTGCCGATGCAGAAGCAGCCGATGGCGCTTAGCGTAGGACGCGCATCCAGCACGCGGGCTGTGACGTTGGTCTTGGAGCGTACGCCCACCAAGTCCACGCCATCCAGCGCATCGATGAGTTCGTCCTCGCTCAGGGCTCCCTTCATGGTCTCGACTTCGAAACCGTGATCACGCAGCGATTTGGCCGCATCGGGGTGAATGTTTTCCAATAACAGTGCTTTGGGCATGCTTCATACCTTAGATGTTCAGGGACTTTTCGTCCGCTTTTGTCCGAACTATAACCAGTTTCTGGGTCGGCCTGGTCATTGCCACGTACAGGTCCGAGGCGGCGACCAGGCGGCTCGGCGCGTCATCCTCGATGAGACCGGGCTCGACCACCACGACGGCATCGAACTCCAGACCCTTGACCGTTTCAGTGCCGCAGACGCTGATTTGCTCATCCCATTCGGGCTGCTCGATGAGCCTTGCGTATTCGGCCGGGTCAAGAATGACAGCCAGTTTGCGGCGCACGGCATCGCGCACCGGGGCGATGAGATTATCCGGACAGATGACGGCGATGCGGCCGGTGCCGTCTGCCGAAACGAATTGTTCGGCAAGCTGCGCCGCCTGCTCGGCCGTCGTTTCCAGCAAGGACGACATGTCGGGCACCACATTGCGGGACACCGAATCGGGGATGGTGCGCACCGCATTGACCGTGGAGATGTAGAGGCCTTCCTCCTCGGCAAATCGTGAGGCAAGTTCGGAAACTTCCTGCGGATTACGGTAGTTGATGGTCAACTCGTTCAAATCCCAGTGGCTTTCGCCGAACAGGCGGTTCATCGATTTGCTCCAGCGGCGGGTGCCACCCAGCGCCGAAGTCTGCGCCACATCGCCCACGATGGTGAACGAGCGGGAGGGGCAACGGCGGATCAACATACGCCAGTCCATGGCGGTCAATTCCTGCGCTTCATCGACCACGATGTGCCCGTAGGTCCATTCACGGTCGGCCGCGGCCCGCTGCGCGGTCAGCTCAGCGTCGTCCCCGTTCATCTGGTCGAGCAGCATCTGACTGGAGACGATGCCTCCACCCAGACCGGTCGCGGCCAGAGTGTCTTTGGCATACTGCTCTTCGGCGGCACGACGTGCGTCGGCGGCGGACTGGCGGGCCACCGCCTTGGGATCGGGGCCCAGCATATCCATTGCTTCGTCGAGCAGCGGAATATCGGAGCGGGTCAACGGGGAGCCTTTGGGGCGGGCAAGTGCCGCGATGTCGTTGTCGGTCAGCCAACCAGCCAGAGACTTCAGACGTTCGGGATGGGCGAACAGCTGATCGATGAGCCATGGGGCGGTCATCGGCAGCCAGCACAGGTTCAGGGTCTTGCGAACCTGCTCGTTCATACGTAGCAGCGACATCGCGCGGTTCAGCTCCGCCTGATCCGGCGTGTAATCAAGCTGTTCGGCATAACGGTTCTGCATGCTGGTCAGCATCGAACGGATAAAGGTCTCGCGGGCCTTGTTATGAGGTTGTCGGGTGCGCTTCGCGTCCGCCTGCGCCTGCTCGATATCAGTGGCCAGCATTGGTACCTGAATGCCGCTAATGGTTACTGTCGGCAGAGCAGCGGGAACACGCACGCGTGCGGCGATGGCATTGGCCACTACGGAGGTCATGCGTCGATCGCCCTTGAGCTTGGCTGCATAAGGGGAGTCGACCGCCGTGGCGGTGATGCCGGGAATCAGATCGCTGATGGTGCGTGAGACCACGCCGGTCTCGCCCAAGGAGGGTAGCACCTGATCGATGTAGTGCAGGAACGCCGAGCTGGGGCCAACAACCAGCACGCCGGAACGTTCCAGCGTGCGCCGGTGCGTGTACAGCAGGTAGGCGGCGCGATGGAGCGCCACGGCCGTCTTGCCGGTGCCGGGGCCGCCCTGCACCACCACGGCGCGATTCATGTCGGAGCGGATGATGCGGTCCTGCTCGGCCTGAATGGTGGCCACGATATCGGTCATCTTGCCGGTGCGGCGTGAGCTCAACGAAGCCAGCAGCGCACCCTCGCCGGTCAATGTGCCGGCGGAAGACGCCTGGCCGACCTGGTCTGAATGCACGTCAAGCACCTCATCCTCAACGCCCACGACTTCGCGGAAACTCAAGGTGATATGCCTGCGCATCACGATGTCGCCGTGATTGGAAGGGGTCGCCTCATAGAAAGGACGTGCGGCTTCGGCACGCCAGTCGGTCAGAATCGGCTCATGGTCCGGGCTCGACAGGCCGATGCGGCCGATGTAATGACGGTCGCCGTTCTTGGCATCGAGGCGGCCAAACACCAGCCGATCCTCAACGCTGCGCAATTGCGTGAGGCGGTTTTCGTACATTGTGGCAAAGGAGTCTCGTTCGCTGCGTTGCGTGGGGGATCCGTGGGAGCCGGCGGCGCGTACGGTGTCCAGGCGTTGCCACATTTCGGCTCGCAGATCATCCAATCGTCCATAGGCGCGATCGACGGCCTGCTGCTCTTCATGCAGCTGGGAGGCGTAACTCGACATGCTGTTCTCTTCGTTCCATTTCCGTGGGGCAGAAAAACTTAAGGCATTCAAATTTACCGCACACCCCCTACGTCAGTGATGCGGACAACCCGGAATAGGTGAATTCAGCGTGAATTCACCATGCTGCTCGGTCGGTGGGGTGCGCGACGTGGATTGAATGTGCGGAGCGTCCATTCGTGCGACAGTCGTGGCCGACACGCGCAATCCATCGGTAATTGCCCTAAAAGGGTGAGCAAATCGTGCATGAGTGGGGAGAAATGGGGAATCGTGGGGTAGAGTGGTGAGCCAGTTGGCCGAAGTGTATCCCACGTAACGATGAAGGAGGTGGAGCCATGGTTGCCGATCAGACGATTCGCGACGCTGATGCCAACGCACAAGGCTCCACCACTATGGCCGATCTCATGGCTGGTCTGCCGCCATTGCTTCTCGGAACATATACGCCGAAGATCGATGCCAAGGGCCGTATGGCGCTTCCGGCCAAATTCCGCTCCCAGCTGGGGCAGGGCCTGGTCATGGCCCGAGGCCAGGAACGGTGCGTGTACCTGCTGCCGTTCGACGAATTTCGACGTATCGCCTCGCAGATTCAGCGTGTGTCGGTGGGAAACAAAGCCGCCCGCGAATACCTGCGTGTGTTCCTTTCCGGTGCCGTCGACCAGCAGCCGGACAAGCAGGGCCGCGTGCTGGTGCCGCAGATGCTGCGCGATTACGCCAATCTGGGTTCCGACGTCGTGGTGATCGGCGTTGGCACCCGTGCCGAACTGTGGAATAAGGACACGTGGGAGTCCTACCTCGCCGAGAAGGAAGAGGGATATTCCGATATTGCTGACGATGTGTTGCCGGAGGTGGAATTCTGATGGTTGATGTGGCGAATATTCATCTGCCGGTATTGCTTGACGATTGCGTGAACCTGATGGCACCTGCCCTGGAACATGAGAACGCCATCGCAGTGGATTGCACCCTGGGCCTTGCCGGCCATTCCATCGCCTTCCTCAAGGCCGCGCCTCAGGCTCGGCTCATCGGCATTGACCGTGACAGTGAAGCGCTGGGGCTGGCCACCGAACGTATGGAACGGGAGGGGCTCGCCGATCGATTCATTCCGGTGCATGCCGCCTTCGATCAGCTCGATCAGGTGTTGGCGGACCAAGACATCGAACGCGTGGACGCCGTATTCATGGATCTGGGATTATCCAGCCTGCAGATCGACGAAACCGATCGTGGCTTCTCCTATTCGCATGATGCGCCGCTGGATATGCGCATGGACGTCAGCCAGCCGTTGACGGCCGAACGGATTCTTGCCACCTATGATGCGGCGGAACTGGTCCGCATATTCAAGGAATACGGTGAAGAGCGTTTCTCGCGTCAGATCGCCCGCGCCATCGTGGCGCGTCGAGACAAGGAGCCGTTTACCACCACCGCACAGCTCAACCGTCTGGTCGATGAAGTGGTGCCGCAAGCCCACCGCCCGGCGGGCAATCCCGCCAAACGCGTCTTCCAGGCGTTGCGCATTGAAGTCAACGGCGAATTGGACAAGCTCGCCTCCACATTGCCGCAGGCCGCGAACCGACTGCATGTCGGGGGACGACTGGTGGTGGAGTCCTATCATTCGCTCGAAGACAAAACCGTCAAATCGTTCATGGCACAAGGGCTGCGAGTGGATGTTCCGGCTGGCCTGCCTGTCATACCGCCGGATGCCCAACCGTTTTTCACGGATCTCACGCGAGGTGCCATCAAGGCCGACGAACATGAAATCGCAGCCAACCCGAGATCGGCTTCGGTGCGGTTGCGGGCGGTGGAAGTCAGCCGTGAGATTCCGTCACGATGGAGGAAACGCTTTACGCAAACCGCGCAGGGCCTGAATGACGTCAAGATACAAGGCTCCGCGTCTCCGGGCAGAGCCAAAAACACGGCACGAATTCGTACAAGGAGGGGATAACAGCATATGGCAACTGCACGTAGCATTCGATCGAACGCGGCTCCAGCCTCGAACCGACCGCACACCAAGCATCAGTCCTCCTCCCGACCTGAGCTGCGGGTGGTCTCCAACCCGCGTGGAAACGAGCAGGGCAATGTCGTCGGACGGGTCATCGAATGGACCAGGACAAGAAGCGCACCGCTGGTGCACGTGGCCATCGCAGTGATCTTCCTCGTCGGCACCTTGTTCGGCGCGCTGATGCTGCGTACCCAGATGGTGCAGAACTCGTTTGAGGCGGCACAGATCGAAACCAACATCAACAGACTTACCCAAGATGTCGAAGACGATCAGGCCAAACTCGATCAATTGGTCGCGAACCTGCCCGACAAGGCCAGCGACATGGGCATGGTCCCGCAGCAGGGATCAGTGTCCATCGACTTAAGCGGATACCAGTCCAACAAAGGCGGAACCCAGTGAACACCATTCGTCGCATCGTAGAGTTCGCCAAGGTCAAGACCTTCGCGTTCAAATGCATCGCCATCGGCGCCGCATTGGCGTTGGTGGCGTCGGCATGCGTGATTCAGCTGGCCTCCACCCAGCTCATCGGCGGCCGTCAAACCGCACAAGCGGCCACGGCTAACCGCACCCTGACCGTGACGTTGAGCGCCAAGCGTGGGCGTATCCTCGACGCCAACGGCTCCGTGCTCGCTCAAAGCGTGGAGCGTTATACTATCGTCGCCAATCCGGAGGCTGCACAGGAGTTCGAGCCGATTACTTGCAATGACAACACCCGTGATTACTGCCACGAAATTGACGGCAAACCCGTGGGCGCTACCGGAGCGGCGGCCGTGGGCCGACTGCTGGCCAAAGTCCTGGATATGAACGCCATGGAACTGGGCGCTGATCTGTCCGGTACCGGGCAGTATGTGATTCTGAAGAAAGATGTGACTCCGCAGGTCAAGCGCAGCATCGAGTCGTTGCACCTGGGCGGTATTGTCTGGGGTGAGCTGAGCAGTGAACGACTGTATGCGGATGGCGATCTCATGGGCGCGCTGCTTGGCGGCGTGAACGACAACGGCGATGGCGTCGCCGGCATCGAGCAGGTCGAGAACAAGACGCTTACCGGAACCGATGGCCATGAAACCTACCAGCGTGGTAATGGCGGCGAAGAGATTCCCGGCACCATGACCGAATCGGTGGCGGCCAAAAATGGCGACGATGTCACCCTGACCATTGACCGTGATGTGCAATGGTATGTCAAAAAGGTCTTGAAGGAGGCCGAATCCAAGTATGGTGCAGCGTGGGCGATCGCCGTGGTGCAGGATGTCCAGAGCGGGGAGATTCTCGCACTGGCCGATAGCGATGAAGTACAGGCTGGTACCGATGCGGCGAAGATGAGCCCGTCTCGGGCCGTGTCCGAAACCTTCGAGCCTGGTTCGGTGGGCAAGGTCATCTCCATGTCCGGCTATCTGCAGATGGGACTGCATAAGATGAGCGATCAATTGTCGGTCCCGGACCACATCACACAGGAGGGCCAGACCTACAAGGACTCATTCGACCATGGCACTGAGCGCTGGACGCTCGCCGGCATTCTGCAGAACTCATCGAACGTCGGCATGATTATGGCCGGGGAGAACTATCCGGATGAGCAACGCTACGAGTACCTGACCAAATTCGGCATCGGACAACCGACCGGACTGAACCTGCCCGGTGAATCGAGCGGTCTGCTCACCAACCCTTCGGCGTGGGATCTGCGTACGCGCAACACCATCCTGTTTGGTCAGGGCTACACCGTCAACGCCCTGCAGCTCAACAACGTGGTGGCCACCATCGCGAACAAGGGTGTCAAGCAGCAGCAGTCGATCATCAAATCAACCACCGATGCCAATGGCAAGACCACTGAGACCAAGAAGGGCGAAGCCACCCGCGTGGTGGATGAAAAGGTCGCATCGGACATGATGAATGCGATGGAATCAGTGGCGGAAGGCTACAACAAGTTCGTCAAGGTCGATGGTTACCGCATGGCCGCCAAGTCCGGTACCGCAGAGGTGCAGGGCTCGGATGGCACGCTCTCGTCCATTATCTCCGATTATTCCGTGGTGATTCCCGCGGACAACCCGCGCTATGCGGTCACCGTGGTGATGAAGGATCCGAATGGTGTGTTCGGCGGTCTGACGGCCGGCCCTGTTTCCGCACAGATTTGTGAGTTCCTTATGCAGAAATACGAGGTGCCTGTCTCCAGTCCACGCAAAAATGCTATTCCAGTCACGTGGTAAGGATCAGGGGAGAAAGGCGATAGCCCATGAGTGCAGTGAGCGAATCCATCGCCCAGCGGGTGACCCTGGGAATGCTGGTCGAACGGTACGGTTTTGAAGTCGATCCACCCTTCGCCACCAATGTCACCATTACCTCACTCAGCGATGCCGTGGACACCGTGATTCCCGGCTCGCTGTTCATCTGCACGCATGAGCAGGAACCCGATGTACTGCATGCCGCACAGGCCGGTGCCTATGCGGCGTTGCTGCCACGCGCGTCCAAAGGGCAGATCGCCAATGCCGATATACCGTTGCTCTACGGCGATTTCGACGATCGCGTACTCGGCGATCTGGCCAGCGGTCTGGCCGGCGGACCGTCCAATGCCATGGCGGTGTTCGCGGTGACCGGTGCGGATGAGCAGGCCGTCGACGCAGGCGTGTCCCAGCTCTCCGAATTCCTGCACATGCTGGGCAATCCGGTGGCGGTAATCACCGCATCCGGGTCCACGTCGATGACACGTACCATGAACCTGAACTATCCTCTGGGCATCCTCGATATGCAGCGCGCGCTGTCCGTGTGCGCCGAAGACGGTGTGGCGGCCGTGATCATCGCCATGGATGACCGCACGTTGGCCGAGCATGCGTTGGAATCGGTGAACGTGGATGTACTGGGCACGGAGGATGTCAACGCAAGCGCAAGCTTGAACGAATTGAAGACACGCTACGCATTCGTTGCGGAACATGACATGTCCATGACCTCGTCGACACCCGAATCGGATGAAATGGCTGCGGATTCACCGGCAATGTATGACCGCGTCCGACTCGGGCACATGTCCTTGGCCATCGCCATGGTGCTGGCCGCCGGCGTGAGGAAAAACAACATACGCAGTGCCCTGCATGTGGCCAATAATCTCAATTAAGTCCGTGGATACGGGACGAAGCGTAATCGTAAAGGAGTTTGAAACACCATGGTTCCGATGAGCGTGGAGGAGATCGCCAAGGCCGTCGATGGTCGATTGATCGGAGACGCCGGTTCCGAGTCTCGAGCCACCAATACGGTCAGCGACTCGCGGCAGGCCGGCCCCGGATCGGTGTTTGTGGCCATCCGAGGCGAGCGTGTCGATGGGCATGACTTTGTGGCGAAAACCGCTGGACAGGGAGCCACGGTGGCCATCGTCGACCATGAGGTGAAGTCCGATGGCCTTCCGCAGATCGTAGTGAAAGACACGGTCGACGCCCTTGGCGAACTCGCCCGATACAACATCGTTCGCCGCCGCGAGCTGGACGGCGACTTCGACATCATCGGATTGACCGGTTCGGTGGGCAAGACCACCACCAAGGATCTGCTCTCCTCCCTGCTTGCCACCGTAGGTCCGACCGTGGCTCCGGTGGGATCGTTCAACAATGAGATCGGCCTGCCGCTCACTGCGTTGCGGGTCGATGAGCACACCCGGTTCTTCGTGGCTGAGATGGGTGCCAGCCATATCGGCGAAATCGCGCGACTGACCCGTATCGCACCGCCGAACACGGCAATCGTATTGAAGGTCGGCGTCGCTCACCTTGGAGAATTCGGCTCCCGCGAACGCATCGCACAGGCGAAAAGCGAAATCGTGCAGGGATTGCTTCCCGGAGGCACCGCGGTACTGAACGCCGATGACGAACACGTGGTTCCCATAGCCGGCCTGGCCAACGGCGACGTGCTGTGGTTCGGCTTGGGATCGTCGCAGGAGCCCGAGGTGCGGGCCATTGATGTCACTGCCGACCGGTCCGATCATGCTGAATTCACGTTGGTCGATGCGGACGGCAACCATACGCCGGTGCATCTGGGCATTCCTGGACGTCACAATGTGATGAACGCGTTGGCCGCCGCAACCGTGGCGATGCGTTACGGTATGGCACCCGAAACGGTGGCACGGATTCTGGCCTCGCAGCACACCATCAGCCCTCATCGCATGGCATTGTCCACGGTGAATCGCGAGGGGACTTCCTTCACGCTGATCGATGATTCCTTCAACGCCAATCCCGACTCCATGAAAGCCGGCCTGAACGGGTTGAAGGCCTGGAACTCAAATGACGGCAAGGAGCCGTTCCGCGTGGCGCTGCTGGGTGCCATGCTGGAACTCGGCGCCGATGAAACGGCATTGCACACCTCGATCGGCACGTATGCGGACGAATTGGGCATCGACGCGATCATCGCGGTCGGTTCCGCCCAAGACCAACATCTCGATGCACTGGCACAGGCTCTGGCGGACGGTGCCCGTCAGAGCCAATCCGCGTCGGTGGATTGCGTACACGACATCGATGCGGCCGAACAGCTGGTCATCGACTTGGCTCGCAACCATCCCGACGCTGTGGTACTGCTCAAGGGATCGCACGCGTCAGGCCTGAGCGCTTTGGCTGAACGCTGGGCAAAGAACTGACCTGATAACCACCCCAAGAAACCGACAAGAAAGAGAAGCTGCACGTGATTGCTCTGATCATTGGAATGCTGGTGTCGCTCATCGTCACCTTAGTCGGCACCCCGCTGCTGATTCGGCTGGTCCACAAGCTGCACTATGGCCAGTACATCCGCCAGGATGGGCCGCAGTCGCATCTGGTCAAGCGCGGCACCCCCACGTTGGGCGGCGTGGTCATCAACTTCGCGATTCTGCTCGGTTGGGCATCCTCCGCACTGTACCGATACCTGCGTTCGGGCGACGTGCCCTCCTGGTCCGCGGCGCTCGTACTGTTCGCCATGCTGTCGATGGGTTTGCTGGGCTTTATCGACGACTTCGCCAAGGTGCGTAAGAAGCAGAACGAAGGCCTATCGGTGGGCGGCAAGTTCATCGGCCAGTTCATCTTCGCCACCATCTACGCGGTACTTGCGCTGCTGATTCCCACCAAATCGGGATTCCCCAGTGCGCAGGCAGGCATCAGCTTCATCGAACAGCCGTTCTTCAACTTCGACTTCGCCGGCCGTGCCGTAGCCATCATCCTGTTCGTCATCTGGGTGAACTTCCTGATGACCGCATGGACCAACGCAGTGAATTTGACGGATGGACTTGACGGTCTGGCGGCAGGTTCGTCGATGATCGCCTTCACTGGTTTTGGCATCATCGCATTCTGGGAAAGCTACCACATCAAGGGCGGCAGCCATGGCGGATATTCCTATGCCGTGTCCGATCCTCTCGATCTGACCGTCATCGCCGTATGCGCGGCCGTCGCCTGCTTCGGCTTCCTGTGGTACAACTCGAACCCCGCATCGATTTTCATGGGTGATACCGGTTCCCTGGCCTTGGGTGGTCTGTTCGCAGCCCTGTCCATCGCCACGCACACCGAATTCCTGGCGGTGGTTCTGGGCGGACTGTACGTCATGGAAGCCATGAGCGACGTCATCCAGGTCGGGTACTTCAAGATGACCCACAAACGTGTATTCAAAATGGCGCCGATTCACCATCATTTCGAACTGGAGGGTTGGACCGAAACCAAGGTGGTGGTGCGGTTCTGGATGATCGAACTCATCTTCGTGCTGCTCGCCCTGACGATTTTCTACGGCGACTGGGTCACCCGCTCCGGCCTGCTGTTCAGCTAGCGGAAATCTGGGTGGATTATGCTCACCCACGGAATTCCTATATCAGGAGGAACAATGCAAGTAGCGGATAAGACAGTGGTGATCGCCGGACTGGGGGTGTCCGGCACCTCGTTGGCGGAGGTATTGAGGGAACGCGGCACCCACGTGATTGGCGTCGACGAGAGGAAGCCCGAGGCCGATCTCCACTCCTTTGATGACGTGGACTGGGACCACGTGGACTACGTCATGTCGTCCCCGGTGTTCAACCCCCGCACCCCGTTCGTGCTGGAAGCCCAACGCCGTGGCATCCCCGTGATGAGCGAGGTGGAATTCGCATGGCAGCTGCGTGTGAATAACGAGCGCACCGGTACTCCGGCTCCATGGATCGGCATCACCGGCACCAACGGCAAAACCTCCACCACCGAGATGACCTCGGAAATGCTCACCGCCTGCGGACTCGACGCGCCGACCGCCGGCAATATCGCCTCCGGAGACATGAGCATGAGCCTGTCTCGTTGCGCCACCAATCCGCAGCACGACGTACTGTGCGTGGAACTGAGCTCCTTCCAATTGCACTTCACCGATTCGCTGGCACTTGACTGCGCGGCGATCACCAATATCGCCGACGATCACCTCGACTGGCATGGCGGGCGCGAGAATTACGCCGCCGACAAATCCAAGGTGTTCCACAACGCCAAACGCGCCATCGTCTACAATGCGCAGGACGCCAAAGTCAGCGAACTGGCGGCCGAGGCTCAGACTGCCGAAGGATGCCGCAAGGTGGGATTCACGCTCGAGGCCCCTCAAGCCGGCCAGATCGGCATTGAAGATGGCTGGATCGTGGACAGGAGCGGCGTGGCCGGCGGCGCAGTAGGAGAGTCGGTCAGACTGGCCGCCATCACCGATTTCACGCATCTGGCAGAGCCGGACGGCTCACTGTACCCGCATCTGGTGGCCGATGCATTGACGGCATTGGCGTTGGTGCTGGGACTTGGCGCTGATCGCGATACCGCGTTGAAGGCGCTTACCTCGTTCAAGCCGGGCGGCCATCGCATCGAAACCGTGGCTGAGGCCGCAGTCGAGGGCGGCTCTGTTCGTTTTGTGGACGATTCCAAAGCCACCAACGGCCATGCGGCACGCGCCTCGCTGTCCAGCTTCCCGGCCAAGTCTGTGATCTGGATTGCCGGAGGTCTGGCCAAGGGCAGTCGATTCGAGGACCTGGTCAAGGACCAGGCACACACCATCAAAGCGGCCGTCATCATCGGCAAAGACCAGCAGCCGATGATCGAAGCGTTTGCCAGCCAAGCTCCGGACATCCCGGTGACCATCATCGATCCCGAAGACAACGATACCGTCATGGATCGTGCCGTCGAAGCCTGCGGCACGTATACCGCCGCCGGCGACATCGTGCTTATGGCTCCGGCCTGCGCCTCCATGGACCAGTTCAAGTCCTACGCGGATCGAGGCAATCGATTCGCCGCCGCAGCCAAGACGTGGAGCGAGGTGCATGGCCTCCACTGATACCCATAAGCGTAAGGCATACAGAGTCCCTGACAAGCCCGCACTCGAAATCACTGACTACACGGGTTGGCGAAGCTTGCTCAACCCGCTATGGTGCTACCACGGCTTCCGCATGGCCGTGGTGGGGCTGACATGCTTCGGCCTGATCATGGTGTTCTCCAGCTCCACGGTCACCATGGCCGCACTGGGCAAGTCGCCGTTCCTTCAGCTTCTGAACCAGGGCGCGTTTTGCCTGATCGGCTTGGTGCTGGGCTTCGTGGCATTGATGATGCCGGTGACGTTCTGGAAACGGACCGGCGTGCTCTTTGTGGTGGGTGCCTGCCTGTTGCAGGCGCTGACCTTTACTCCTTTGGGTATCGACGTCTATGGCAACAAAGGTTGGCTGAACCTCGGCTTCACCACTATCCAGCCGGCTGAATTCATGAAGTTCGCGATGTGCATATGGCTGCCCTCGTCGTTGCATGCCTGCAGCAAGATGTACCACAAGAAGGGAATCAAAGCATATGCCGCGCCGTTGGTGTTGTATGCGATAGGCGTGGCGCTGGTGATGGGCGGCAGGGACCTCGGCACGGCCATGATTCTGGTCTTCATCGGAGGCGTGGCCTTTCTGATCGTCGGGTTCCCCGGCAAATGGATGGGAGTCGGCGTATTGGGCGCGGTGGTTATGGTCGGTGCATTGGCGGTTTCCAGCCCGAACCGCTTGCGTCGTATTCTGGCCACATATGGCGATTGCTCGGCCGCTGACGCGCAGAGCGTATGCTACCAGTCCATTCACGCCAAGTACGCCATCGCCTCCGGAGGTTTTCTGGGATTGGGCATCGGCAATTCGCGGGAGAAATGGAACTACCTGCCGGCCGCCCATAACGATTTCATTTTCGCGATCATCGGCGAGGAGACCGGATTCGTCGGTTGCGCCATCGTATTGCTGTTCTTCGCGATTCTCGCCTGGTGCATGATCGTCATCGCATTGCAGGTCACCGATCGTTATGTTGCCATGGTGCTGATGTGCGTCGCCATTTGGATCGTGGGCCAGGCCATGGTCAACATCGGCGTGGTCGTGGGTGTGTTCCCGGTATTGGGCGTGCCTATGCCGTTCGTCTCCGCAGGTGGCTCATCCATGATTATGTGCTTGACGGCGGCCGGACTGGTTGTGGGACTTATGCGCTCTCAACCGCAGATAAAACAGTCGCGTCAGAGCGCGTAAGTAGACTCGGTAATCATGAATCAAGGCACACCACATATCGTTCTTGCTGGCGGCGGTACCGCCGGACATGTCAATCCGCTGCTCGCGGTCGCCGGGGCGATTCGCGACATCGAACCCACGGCACAGGTCACCGTCATCGGCACTGCGGTGGGTTTGGAGAAGGATTTGGTGCCGGAGGCCGGCTACGAGCTCGACACCATCGAAAAAGTGCCGTTCCCGCGTCGCCCTAACCTGTACATGCTGCGCTTCCCGGCAAAATGGAAGCGAGAAACCGCCAAGGTGCGCTCCATTCTTGAAACGCGGCATGCGGATGTCGTGGCCGGATTCGGCGGGTATGCTTCCGCCCCCGTCTACGCCACCGCACACAAGATGGGCATTCCGATTGCCATCCATGAGCAGAATGCGCGTGCCGGCATGGCCAATAAACTGGGCGCTCGTTGGGCCGATTTCATCGGTACCGTGTACGAGGGCACCGGTCTCAAACCGCGTGCCGGAGCCGACGTCGAGCGCGTCGGTCTGCCGTTGCGCCCGGCCATCGCCTCCCTGACCAAACGCATCGGTGACGACCGTGCCGCCGTACGCCGTGAATCGGCCGCGCAGCTTGGCGTCGATCCGAACCGTCCGCTGGTGCTGGTCACTGGCGGATCGCTGGGAGCGCAAAGCCTGAACCGCGCCATCGCCTCCTCCGCCGCAGACCTGTTGGCCCACGCACAAATCATCCACTTGACCGGGCGAGGCAAAATCAGCGAAGTACGCGAACTGGTCACGGCCTCGGCCGGCGCGGACGTGCTTACCGGCATCGGCCCCGAATCGGCCGGACAAGGTGACTACCATACCGCCGAATATCTGGAACGAATCGATCTGGCCTTTGCCTGTGCCGACTTGGTGATTTGCCGTGCCGGAGCCGGATCGGTATCCGAGCTGGCTGCACTGGGCCTGCCGGCCATTTACGTGCCGCTGCCCATCGGCAACGGCGAGCAGCGTTTCAACGCCGAGCCAGTGGTGAACGCCGGCGGCGGCCTTCTGGTCGCAGACAAGGACCTGACCCCGCAGTGGGTGCATGAGCATGTGCCCGATCTGCTCGCCGATCACGAACGACTTGCCGAATTCGGCCGCAAGGCATGGGAATACGGCATCAGAAACGCTGCCGAAATCATGGCCCGGCACGTTCTGCAATTAGCCGAACCATCCAAGTAGTATTCAGATATCATTCCGTGCGCGATACTGACCAATTCCGTTCCGCAGCACGAGATACGGTCATAATATAGGGTGCTGGAATCCCTAAAGGAGTTTTGAATTGTCTCAAGATCAGCCCATAGTGCTTGACCCTACGTATGCCTCATTCGATGCTGCGGCCCGCCCTGCGGATCTCGGCGCCACCCATTTCATCGGTATCGGCGGTGCCGGTATGAGCGTTCTGGCCGAAATGCTGCACGCCGAAGGAGTCGCGGTGGACGGCTCCGATCGCGCACACAGCGCCAAAACCGACCGACTTGAAACGCTGGGCATCACCGTTGAATTCGGGCAGCGAGCCGAAAATGTCGCCCAGGCCGAGACCGTGGTCTACTCCAGCGCCATCAAACCGGACAATCCGGAAATCGTCGCAGCACACGCGGCGGGCAAGCGCATTGTGCATCGCAGTGACATCCTCGCCCTGCTCATGAACGGCAAACGAGCCGTCACCGTGGCCGGAGCGCACGGCAAAACCACCACCAGCTCCATGCTGTCCCACATTCTGGTGAACGCCGGTGCCGATCCAAGCTACGCCATCGGCGGCTTTATCCAAGGCCCGGACGGCACCACGCTGGACGGCGGACACGCGGGCAAAGGCGACATCCTGGTGGCCGAAGCCGACGAATCGGACGGCAGCTTCGCCAAATACCATCCGACCATCGCCATTATCACCAACTGTGAAGCCGATCATCTCGACCATTACGGCGACGAAGCCCACTACCGTGCCGCGTTCGTTGCCCACGCCGGCCGGGCCACCGGTCACGTGATCATCAGTATCGACGACCCCGACGGACTTGCCGTGCTGGAGGCCCTGCCCGCCGACGTGAAATCCCATACCGTTGCCTACGGCACTACCGCGCGTGAATCCCTGCCCGATTTGGGCGGTGCCGCGTATGTCTGGATCGCTTCGGAAAGCGAGACCGCTGGCAGCGGCGTCGAACAGCTCACCCTGCATCTGCCGGCCGCGGTGACGGCGGGGGAGCCGGTGTCTCAGAGCGTTGCCCTGAAGGTTCCTGGCGTGCACAATGCGCGCAATGCGGCCGCCGCCATCAGCGCTGCCGTGCTGCTGGGCGTGAGCCCCGCAGACGCGGCCAAGGCGGCCGGCACATTCCTCGGTGCGGCACGCCGCTTCCAGGTGCGCGGCACGGTCAAGCAGGTCACTGTAGTGGACGATTACGCCCATCATCCCACCGAAATCGCGGCCCTGCTGGATGCGGCCCGACGCCGGTACCCCGATTCGACCATTCGTGTGATCTTCCAGCCACACCTGTTCTCCCGCACCAAGTTCTTCGCGCACCAGTTCGCCAAATCCTTAGCCAAAGCCGATGACGTCATTATCACCGGCATCTTCCCGGCCCGTGAAAAGCAGGCCGATTTCCCGGACATCAGCCCCTCCACCATCGTGGACGCGGCTGCGGGACTCAAGGATGCTTCCGCAGGCACGTGGATTCAGCCGGTTGAGGATATGTGCCTGGCCGCCAAGATGATGGCCATGCGCGCCCACCACGGCGACGTGATCTTCACCGTGGGCGCGGGCGACATCACCGACATGGATCAGGTGCTGCTCACCGCACTTGAGGCCCATCGGGAAAGCTGCGAGTGATGTCCGGGCGCACGGTCAGATCCGGGGGCAATGACAACGGCTCACGTCGTTCGTCTGGGAGCTCCCGCAAGCCGCGCACCATCGGTTCACGCGGAAACACGGGTCGCTCGTCGAAGTCTCGCGCTCCCCGGTCCGTGTCTTCCGGTCATGAGATCGACGAGCCGGAGATCATCGACGATGTGACGGTAGCCAAGGGCCAGGCCGGTGCCTTCGTCGATGCACGGCGGTTGCACAGCGAGGATTACGTTGCCGAAACGCTGCATCAGACCACCGGCTCCCTAGGAGTCGCATCACGCCCGAAAGTGGTGAATTTCACCGAACGCGCCAAAGAACGCAAGCGTGCAAACGTGCGCGTCGTTGCGTTACGCGTGTTGATTGCGGTCGTCAGTGTGGCTGTAGTGGCGGGGCTGGCATGGCTGCTGCTTTTCTCGTCGGTGTTTCGTCTGGAAACCAGCGAGATCGGCGTATCCGGTGCCAACGAATGGGTGAGTGCGCAGACCATCCATGTCATCGCCGATAAGCAGGCTGGAAAGTCGTTGTTCCTGGTCTCCGCCCATGAGGTCACAGAGCAACTCAAGTCCATTCCCGGCGTCAGCGAGGCCAAGGTCTCCAAACAGTTCCCCAAGTCGATGAGCGTGGAAGTCAAGGCGCAACGGCCCGCGGCCATGCTGAAAAGAGGCGATACCCTGACCGCGGTGGATTCCCAGGCGCGTGTGTTGAACTCGGTGAAGAACGCCAACGTGGATGGCATCCCGGTGATCGAGGTCAAGGATATAGACGCCAGTCTCAAGAACCGTTCGGTGAAGGAGACGCTGACGATTCTGGGCGCGTTGCCGGAATCGATGCGTAAGTCCATTACCAAGGTCACCGCTGAGACGCAGGATTCGGTGACTACCACGCTTAACGACGGTGACCGCGTAATCATTTGGGGCGACTCTTCGCAACTGAAGCTGAAGTTGGCGGAAGTCGAGGAAATCGACAAGAACATCACCGCTGGCACGGCTGGCTTTGCCGGGAAACATCAGATTGATGTTTCCTCATCCCAGAAGCCCATCATCAAGTGACGGCGATTTCGTTGGCTTCGTTGGTTCCGGGGCGATGTTCGCTGCTGGCGATTTGCGCGAGTAGCGCCATAGGGTGTATGCTGAAAAGTCCGGCCGAAAAGCCGGAAGCTTGATAACTCAAGATTGGGGGCGATCGGTTTCGACGGTGACCTGTTCGCTGCAGGGAAGCGTGCCGAGAACGCCGGGTCCGCTCGTGGATGACCCCGGCAAAAGAATAAGTGCTAAATCTAACCGCACTGAGTTCGCTCTCGCTGCCTGATTTTTAGTCAGGATTAACCAGTGAGCAGCCGCTCCGTTCACTCCTTCTCGTCTTTGGGAGGATGCTGAGCGTCGTTTAGAAGACTTGCTTTGTCGACTGAGCCACAGGGCCGGCAAGGGACTTTTACTGTAGATATGCCCGCCATCAGTTGTCTGCGATATCGATGGGAGCAGAAAAACCGCCGCACGGCCAGCAGACTACGCACGTAGAAGACTGAGGGTTCGGTTATCGGACCGGGGTTCAATTCCCCGCATCTCCACGAGTTGAAAGCCGCCAGAAATGGCGGCTTTTCTTGTATTTCCAACGGTTTTCGGAGATTCCTGGGTTTACTCCAAATTACCCCCGATGTGCCGGATATTCTAAAAAATGTGGGCAAAAATCCCTCCTCCGGCTTGCTTAATCTCTTCCAAATTCCATCTGTCTACCACCCTAAACAGCATGCAAGGTACGTTTTTAGGTACTCCTCTTCACAAGACAACCTCGTCAAATCAACATACGAAGAATCCAGCTCTCCCCCATCACAAATCATCAGAATCCCACCATCAAATTCCGCGTGTCGATTTGCATTAACCGCTTAAGTGGTTAACATAGTTAATACATCAACCTAGTTATCACGCCACAGCAGACGACGTCAAGGAAGGACTTGATCGATGACCTGCACTTACTCTCCCGAAGCCTACGTGTTCGGCTCCGAAGAAAACCATGCCCTGCTCGAGGCGGAAACCAACGAGCTCCTGCATTTCGGACACAATTTCCCCGCCCCGCAGGGTGGCTCCTACTGGCTGGACGATACCGGCAATCCGGATCTGACCCAAAACATCCACACGTGGATCACCTGCCGCATGGCGCACGTGTATTCCTTGGGGTTCCTGCACGGCGAGCCGGGCGCCGCAGAACTGGTTGACAAGGCCATCGCCGGCCTGCGCGGTCCGCTGCATGACGATGAAAACGGCGGATGGTATCCGTCCATTTCCGCAGACGGCTCCACCCATGAAGCAGGCAAGGTCTGCTACGCCCACGCTTTCGTGATTCTTGCCGCCACTTCCGCCAAGCTTATCGGCCGCCCGGACGCGGACGAGCTGCTCGAAGAGGCTCTGGCAACCTACGACAAGCATTTCTGGGATGACGAGATCGGTCTGGCCGTCGATACTTGGAACACGGAATTCACCGAGCTTGACTCCTATCGCGGCATCAATGCCAATATGCACACCACCGAAGCATTCCTTGCCGTTGCCGATGTGACCGGAAACGAGGAATACCGCGAGCGCGCTGGTCGTATCATCGATCATGTGGTCGGATGGGCAGCCAACAATAACTGGCGTATTCCTGAGCATTTCACCGCCGATTGGCAGCCGGATCTCGAATGCAACCATGACAAGCCGGATGACCAGTTCAAGCCGTACGGCGCCACTCCGGGCCATGGCATCGAGTGGGCACGTCTCATCACCCAGTATGCGTTGAGCTCCAAGCAGCGTTCCGAAGAAGGCAAGCAGCAGCTTATCGAAGCCGCCGAGAACCTGTTCGCTCAGGCACGTGCCGACGCCTGGAACGCCGAAGGCACCATCGGTTTGGCTTACACCACCGATTGGAACGGCAAGCCCGTTGTCACCGACCGCATGCACTGGACGCTTGCCGAATCCGTGAACACCTCGGCCACACTGGCCACCGTCACCGGCAAGCAGGTGTACAAGGATTGGTATGCGACCTTCTGGAAGTACATTGACGAATACCTGATCGACCATAAGAACGGTTCTTGGTTCCACCAGCTGAACAAAGACAACGAGGTCATCGGTACCGTCTGGCCGGGCAAGTCCGACCTGTACCATGCCACGCAGTGCACGCTGATTCCGCGTCTCGATCCCGCGGTCTCCGTCGCTCCTGCGTTGAAGGCCAATCCGAACGCCTGACGGCTTCCAATAATCGAACTTCTCCTTCTCTCCTCCTATTCGCGAAGAACCCCGGTACCGCAAGGCAACCGGGGTTCTTCGTATATCAACTATTTGATAATTGGACGCAACGGCGCAGACACGTCGACGTTATGCTTGTCTCCGATCACATTCGGATCATTGATGATTTTATCGACGACAGCTTTCTTCAACTTGAGGCCGGATGAATCGCCCCATACGATCACGCGGTCTCCCCCATTGATTTCCGTGGTGATGGAATCCTGGGTTTCGGCAGTCACCTTGGTGATGGAGTTGCGCATCGATTCCGGCAATGAGCTGAGGATCTTCAACGCCTCCTTGATGGAACGATTGCTCAGACTTGTTTCGACATCCTTCACTTCAATGACAGGAATTCCGTCCACGGAAGCTCCGCTGACGGAATTCAATATACGCCCCTTGCTGTCGACCGCGGTCATGCTGTCCTTGCCTGTCTTGAGCATCGCAGCAGGCTTTTGCGCCTTGATGGTCACTTCAAGGGAGTCGGGCAGTTTTTTCTTGGATTGCGCGGAAGTGACTCCCGGAATCTCCTTGATTTTCTTTTCCACGTCATTGTTCGACACGAGAAGAATCGATTTTCCTGCTTGCTGGCCCGCGATATCCAACACCTGAGACTCACTCACCCATTCGTTGGCGCCGACAACGCTAATATTGCCGGACTCGAGACGGAATACCGATGAGAAGAAAAACAGCCATACCAACGCGCCCGCAACAACAATGACAGCAGCGGAAACGCACGCGCGCATGGCGACGACACGCGCGTTCGCCTTGCGTCGTTCTTTCAGACGCGCACTGAAATCAACCACCTTCGGGCGCGTTACCACGCCCAACGTGCCTGTGGTTTCCTCCAATGTCTTCGAAACGAAATCCTCGCCGGCAAGATTGCGCGCGTCCACGAAATCGCCTGATCTCGAACGACTCACGCTGCCTTTGTTGCCACTCTCAACCGTATTTTCCTGCGTCTTCTTCCCGGAAGAAGACGCGCATCCCGCTCCACCAGCGACGGAACGGCCTTTCGGCTGAACCTGCTTTCCGGCATCGCTGTGTTTCCGGCTTTGGATGGTTCTACCATGCGACGTCTGATTTTCAGGCGTCGTTGCGGAACCATCCGAACCCGTACCTGAACTGATGACCCTTCGCGTCATCAGCCCTCACAATCCCAACGATGAGCCTGAAGGGAGTGCAGCATCACCTCGTCCATCTGTGTGATGTCGCCTGCGCCAACAGTGAAGATGACATCGCCATGATGAGCACGCATCGTCATCATCTGTGCCGCGGTATGCATATCCTCCACTCCGCGAATCCAATCCTCGGCAGGCGTGTGGTCAAGCTTAAGCGCCTCGTCCACAATGGTGGCGGAGCTAATCGTCGGATAGTCCTCCTGCTTTTCACGTGCGGGGAAAATGCCGGTGACGATCACATCATCCGCCTTGGCCAATGCTTCAGCGAATTCACTCGCAAAGAACATGGTCCGGGAGAACAGGTGCGGCTGGAAGATCACGCGAATCACCGACTGCGGGTACCTGCGGCGCGCCGCATCCAGCAATGCCGAAATCTCCGTAGGATGATGCGCGTAATCATCAACGACAGTCACTTGGCCGACCATACCACGCACTTGGAAACGACGGGCAGCTCCAAGGAACGACGTGGCGGCTTGGGCAGCGTTCTCGACATCGACGCCCAACAACGCGGCCGCAATAATCGCAGCGGAGGCATTGCGCGCGTTGTGAATGCCTGGAACGGTAAGCGTCACCGGAACCATACGCTCATGTTCGCCCAACAATCCCGCGGGCATGTGTAGGGTGAAATGTTCGGCACCGCTTTGCGCGCTTTCGCTTTCCGATTCGATATGCACGAACGCGGCACCGTTCAAATCACCCAACGAAACCGTATCCTGCGTCGCATACACGACCGTACGCTTGGCCGTCTGCGGATCGAGAGCACGCAATACCGCAAGATTGCCTTCATCATCGCCGCACATCACCACCGATTTTTCGGCATGCTGAACATGATTGACAAAAGCCGCACGATAGTTTTCCTGCGTGCCGTAATGGTCGAGATGATCGGCTTCGGAGTTGGTGACAATGGCGATTTCCGGATGATACTTGGCAAAGCTGCCATCGGATTCGTCCGCCTCCGCCACAAGAACGTCGCCCTTACCAGCATGGCCTCCGTCAAGCGTCACACCATCCTTGCCTTGGATGGATCCGCCGATGGCATAGCTTGGATCGGCCAGATTTCCCTCACCGGCATGGGTGAGGATATGGGCCAGCATGGAACTGGTCGTGGTTTTGCCATGAGCTCCTGCGACCGTCACCGCACGTTTTGCGTTCATCAGCAATGCGAGAATGTCGCTGCGGTGCACGATGCGTTCGCCTGCTTCGTATGCTGCGACGATTTCCGGATTGTCGGATTTGATGGCGCTGGAGAATACGACGGTATGCTTGCCTTCGACGTTTTCTGCGCGCTGCCCGAATTCGACGGTAATGCCGATTCCCTGCAGACGATCGGTTTTGGCGCTGGGTTCACGATCTGAACCGTCCACTTCAACGCCCTGTTCGTGCAGCATTTCAGCGAGCACGCTCATGCCCGCGCCTCCAATGCCGATGAAATGGGTGGCCCCCAAATCATTCACGCCTTCCTGCGGACTGAACGACGCATGGGTTGGATCAAGAACGATGGTACCGGCTTCACGCTGGTTGTCAGACACGACTGCTCCTCTTGCATGTTTTTTCTAGCTTGTTCCATTATGGTCTCACCCATGGTCTCGCATATGGCCGATCATGGGTGGGATTTTGGAATGCGACGAACGCACCTGCCGTCGCCGCAGCCTACTTTTCGTCAATCATGGAAAGCACGCGCTTGGCCATGACTTCAGCGGCATCCCGAATACCGTATTGCCAGGCGTTGTCGCCATACTTGGCAAGCAGATCCGAATCGGCAAGCAGCTTCGGCACATGCTGTTTGACCCATTCGGCGGTGAATTCGCGATCGGCCACCATCAGACCGCCTTCCGCATCGACGACAGGCTGGGCGTTGAATCGCTGCTCGCCGTTGCCGATTGGCAGCGGAACATAAATCGCGGGGAGTCCCAAAGCCGTCAATTCCGATACGGTGCCGGCCCCAGAGCGACAGATAATCAGGTCGGCGCAAGCGAATGCGAGATCAATACGTTCCAAATACGGCGCAACACGATAATCGCCATCATTGCCATGGTCCGGGCCAAGCTCGCCAAGCACCTGTTCGCCGGCGCTCACCGACACCAATGAACGCACTTCATCATCTTTGCCTTTCCCAGTCAGATGAATCACCTGGGCGTGTTCCAGCAGCTCCCTAGCGGAAGCCGCCACCGCACGGTTCACGTTCACCGCGCCCAGCGACCCTCCAGTCACCACCACCAGTGGACGGTTCGGATCGACACCGAGTTGCGCTGCGGCCGATTGTCTTGTGGCAATGCGGTCATGTTCCATGCCATGGGCTATCGCTGCGATTTCGGCACGCAATGGCAATCCCACACGCTCGGCTTCAACACCCTTGCGTGGCTTCAAGCCGGTTTGCGCATAGGCGGTGCCAATCATGGACGCCCAGCGAGCTCCCAATTTGTTGGCCATTCCAGCACGGGCATTCTGCTCATGCATCGCGATCGGAATGCCCATCTTGTGCGCTGCCGCATATACGGGAGCGGACGTGTATCCGCCGAAGCCGACAACCACCTGCGCCTCATGACGGGTGAGAATGTCACGGACTTTGGCCGTTTCGGCCTTCCACTGCGCGGGAAACTTCAGCGCCGCCATATTGGGCCTGCGTGGGAAAGGAACCTTCTCAATGGTTTCCAGTTCGAAACCGGCCTGGGGAACCAAATCGTGTTCCAAGCCGACGACAGTGCCCACCACTGCGATATCGGCGTCTGGTTCAAGCTCGCGAATCACATGCGCCACGGCGAGCAGAGGATTGACATGACCTGCCGTACCACCGCCGGCAAGAACGATATGCTTCTGATTGCTCATAGTGTACGAGCTTAGCCCACGGCACCCCAGTACGCCGCGCGCCATACCGTCGCACACGCGGATGCTCACATTTCATCTACGTTTGCACACCGCAATACGCGGTAGCGTATGCTGCGGTCGCAGCCGACACTCAGACCCGCTGCATCTCCGCTTGGATCTGCGGCTGCTGCTTCATCATGCTGATGGTTACGCCTGCAGCGCCCAAACACAGAATCAACGACGAACCGCCCGCGGACACAAACGGCAATGGCACACCCATCACCGGAAACAATCCCACCACAACGCCGATGTTCACGAATGCCTGGCCGACGATCCACACGGTAATGCTGGCCAATACCAAAGTGATGTACCTGTCCTGCGATTGCAAAGCCACCACGAGCATGCACCATCCAAGCACCAAGAACAGCAGAATGACGAGAGAGGCGCCTACAAAGCCCGTTTCCTCACCTATGATGGCGAAAATGAAATCGTTGTGCGCTTCCGGCAGATATCCCCATTTTTCTCCGGAATTGCCGATGCCCACTCCAAGCAAACCTCCGGAGGCCATGGCGTATTTGCCATGCACCGCCTGATAGCAGACCCCCTGCATGTCGGATGCGGAGCAAGTTTGGTATGTGGCCATGATACGGCTGAGTCGGTTCGGACTGGTGATAACGAGTCCGCCAACCAAAACCGCACCGCCGCATGCCACGATAGCCAACCATTTGCCAGGAAAATCTCCCAACAGCAACGCGGCACCTGCGATCGCGAACAGAATCATGGCCGTGCCAAGATCCTTGCCACTCACAACCAACAGCAATGCAAGACCAAGCCACGCAATCAACTTGAGATATGCCTTATATGGTCCGACTTTGTTTATCTGCTTCTGCGCGTAGATCAGTTCCCGCGGCAGCCATATGCACAACGCAAGCTTAACGACTTCGGCGGGCTGGAAGGTAAATCCAAAAAGGCCGATCCAACCTTTGTTGCCTTGGACATCGATACCCAAGGGGGTAAACGTCAGCGACTGCAAAAGCAAAGCGATAATCAGGAAGACGAAACTGAATTTCCTGATGAGCTCCGCCGGAATCATCATGCAGGCAACACCCACGATAAGTCCAAGAACGCAGAATCCCCCCTGTTTCAGTGCTTGGGACCACGGAGACTGTCCGTTGGCAATCATGTTTACCGAAGAGCTGGAAAACACCATGATCACACCGAAAATGGTGAGAATGATCACCGCGGTTCTGAACCCATGAAAACACCAAATCGGATTAAGCAGACTTCGCAGACCGACATAACCATGAAAATCGTCGACCTGCTTTCCGACGGCGGCCTTCTTTTTCTGACGACTACTATCAACCTGCCTGGTTTTAGGCTTTTCCATGCTCGTTCACCCAACGCTGAGCCTGCTGTGCGAACTGGTTTCCACGATCGGCATACGACTTGAACTGATCCATCGACGCACATGCAGGCGCCATCAGCACCACATCACCGGATTGGACATACTCGCCCGCGGCATCAACCGCCCGTTCCATAATGACCCCATTATCCGCCGGATCGATGATGGTCAGAGGAATGTTGGGAGCGCTCGTCTTGAACGCATCCAGCATCGGCTGCTGATCCCTGCCGATGATGACCGCGGCTTTGATGGTATGCGCCTGATCAGCCACCAATTGCTCGAAACGGCTGCCTTTGGCCAATCCTCCGGCAATCCACACCACGGATTTATCGGCAAAACTATTGAGCGAGGCCTTGGCCGCATGCGCGTTGGTCGCCTTGGAGTCGTCAACGAAACGAATGGCTCCCCCATCCGCCGTAGTGGCGGTGGCGACGGTCTGGATACGGTGGCCACCTGGAGTGAACTGCTTCAGGGATGCGATCGCCTTCTCCTTATCAGCGCCAAGTCCCAACACCAACGCCAATGCGGTCAATGCGTCGGCGAGCAAATGCGGATATACCGTGCCATCCGGCTCGGTCAGATGTGTGAACTCGGCAACTTTGGCAACCTGTTCAGGCTTGCCCGCCTCACCGCCCGCGATGCCGGACATGTCGACGATCCAGCCGTCCTTCACGCCAATCTGGCCATCTTGCGGTTCCGACAATGTGAATCCAACCCTACGGCAGCCTTCCGCGGTTTCGGCTGCGAATGCCAGCTTGGTCACGCGCTCATCATCCGCGTTGTACACCAACGCCTTCTTGGCATGGTGGAAGACCTTCGCTTTATCGGACGCGTAATTGTCGATACCGCCATGCCAATCAAGATGGTCGTCAGCGATATTGGTGATCGCCGCGCAATCCAACTCAAGAGAATCGGTGAAATGCAATTGGAAAGAACTGAGCTCAACACACAGCACATCATTTGCCGGATCGACTGCGGCATGGGACACCGCTTTGCCGATATTGCCGACAGCAGGTGCGGTCAAACCGCAAGCCGTCAACATCTCCGAAGTCATTTCCGTAGTGGAGGTCTTGCCATTGGTACCGGTGATGCCAATCCATTGCGCAGGATGCCCAGTGGCATCGCAATCCACCCGCAGCTGCCAGGCAAGCTCGACCTCGCTCATCACCGGAATGCCACGACGTTGCGCTTCGAGAATGAACGGGGTCCTCGGATTGAATACCGGAGAAGTCATCACCAGGTCGACATGATCCCAATCAATGTGGTCGAAAGAGTGCAGATCGGCATCAGGCTTCTTCTCATCCACGCCCAACACCTTTTCGGCGCGGGAACCCAACACCTCCATCATGCTCTGGCCAGAAACTCCAAGACCCGCCACAATCGCGGTCTTACCGCTCATATCCATATCCATCATCCTTCGATCGTCAGAACCTCATACGCCTTAATATCACAGTCATATTGCGTTCATTCGCAACGGCAACAGACCGAGCATCGACTGTCACAAGCCGGAACGGGCAACCCAATCGCCATAGAAAAGCACCAAGGCGACCAGCACGAACAGCAGTTCAATCATCCAGAAGCGAATCACAACCTTGACTTCGGGCCATCCCTTCAATTCGAAATGATGGTGGATCGGAGCCATCTTGAACACACGCTTATGCGTCATCTTGAAATAGCCGACCTGAATGACATCGCTCAACGTTTCCATGACGAACAGGCCGCCGAGAATAATCGCGAGGAATTCCGTATGCGTGGCGATGGACATGGCAGCGAACAGGCCGCCAAGCGCCAACGAACCGGTATCTCCCATGAAAATTGAAGCCGGATTGGAGTTGTACCACAGGAACCCGAAGCATGCTACCGCCGCGCAAGCCGCGATAATGGTCAGATCAAGTGGATCAGATACCGCGTAGGTAAAGCCCTCATGCCCCGATCCCTTAAGGTGGTAGAACTCCCAAAAAGCGATCACCGCATATCCCATGAACGCAATCATCGAAGAGCCAGCTGCCAAACCGTCAAGACCATCAGTCAGATTGATGGCATTGGTCCACGCGGTCATCAGGAAGTTCACCCAAATCACGAACAGCACGATAGCCACGACCTTACCCGCGAATTCGAAACTGAAGAACGGCTCCTCAATGAAGCTCATGCCGGCCTGGGCACTGGGGAAACCGGAATTCGTAGGCAGAATCAACGCCAGCACCGCATATATGGTAGCCAGAATGAACTGACCGATGAACTTGCCCTTAACCGTCAATCCCTCGCTCTGCTTCTTACGAACCTTCGCGAAATCATCAATAAAACCAAGCAATCCCATCGACAACATGGCAAACAGCACCAGCACCGCAGACCACGACGGAGTCTCACCCCGCGTGACGAAGCGGTACAGCGCCGACGAGCCCCAGCCCAACACAACCGCCAAATTGATGACCACGCCACCCAACGTAGGCGTGCCACGCTTGACTAGATGGGATTTCGGACCATCCTGACGTATGTATTGCCCATAATTCAGCTTGTGCACCAAACGAATCAGCAGCGGGGTGCCCACGATCGTCACAACCAGCGACACCACAATTCCGATGATGAGCGAAATCACCTGATGTTCTCCGTTTCAGTCAGACATTCTTCAGATAACGTCGTTTATTCGATTATTCGAATCTTGCCAAATATTCTTGTTCTATTGTGCAGCCAGGGCCTGCCAACGTTCGGCCAAAGCGCTCAAGCCGGAAGCGTGGGAGCCCTTAAGCAGCACCACAGCGCCCGGATGTTCCACGGCGAGTTGCGTCACCAGACGATCGGCCTCGTCAATGTCGTGCACCCAATCAATATGGGAAGCACATCCCGCAGCGGATGCACCTTCAGCCATGGCACCGGCCAGAGCGTCCAAAGAGGCATCGGATGTGCTGCCGACCGTCAGCAACGCGTCAACGTCGCCTTCCACCGCATACCGGCCGATGCCAGCATGCAAATCCTTTTCATCCGGACCAAGCTCAAGCATGGCACCCAACACCGCAATACGGAACGGTTGGGTCTCAGCACCCGCCTTCCAACGCAACAATCCGTCAAGCCCCGCCTTCATGGAATCGGGATTGGCATTAAACGAATCGTCGATCAAGGTGAACGATGTTTCAGGCTTGTGCACCGTGGAAACAGCCATACGATGAGGACTGATGGCCGTGACGTCAGACAGCGCGGACGCGACCTCATCCATCGACATACCCAAATGCATCGCTACCGAAGCAGCCGCCAACGCATTCATAACGTTATGCTGACCGCAAATGCCCAGAGTGACCTCGGCATGCTCGCCATCACCATTGTCCAAAATGAAGCTCGGATGGTCCAATTCGTCGCAATGCACATGTTGCGCGCTGATTGCCGGCTTGCCGTCATTGTTCTGCGGAAGTCCGAACCACATCACGTCGCCCGGAGCGATGGCACTCATCGCAGCCACATGCTCGTCATTCGCGTTCAGTACGGAAAGACCACCTGGAACAAGACCACGGATGATTTCCGATTTGGCTTGTGCGATGCGTTCCGGCGAGCCGAATTCCCCTAGATGCGCGACGCCGACTTTCAACACGACCGCAATATCCGGCGGCACCAGCGACGTCAAATTCGCGATTTCCCCAACATGATTGGCACCCATTTCCGCAACCAGAAAGCGAGTTTCCGCATGTACTTTGAGCGAAGTCAACGGCAGTCCGATTTCATTGTTGAACGATCCGACCGGCGCAATCGTCGGTCCTATGTGCGCCAGCAACGCCTTCATGAGATCCTTGGTAGTGGTTTTTCCGACGGAACCGGTGATGCCAATCACCGTAAACGGCGTTTCCAACGCACGCCGGCGTTCGATATTGTGCTTGGCCAACGCGCCCAAGGCAAGCACCGTATCTTCCACCACGATCTGAGGCACTCCGGCACCGTCGATCTCATGGTCGACTATTGCGGCAACAGCGCCCTGAGCGCCTACCTTCGACACATAATCGTGGCCATCCACGCGTTCTCCGGCAATCGCCACGAATACCGATCCTTCAACAATCTGTCGTGAATCAGTGAATGTGCTGGTGGCCACAGGCGTATCAATCGCCGCGGTGCCGGCAATCAGCCGTCCCTGAACCGCCTGGGCGATTTCCTCCAAGCTCATTGGCATCATGGTCGGGCTGCTCACTCTGATTTCTCCTCTGTGTTGATGTACTGCATATTGTTCACGTTGTTTACGATTATCACTATTCGACGTCCGCATCCGTTCCGATCGAGACTAGTTCAGATCTCGAGATACACGCAATGCGCTTTTAATATTGGCTTTACGTACGCCGGCCGCAAGCACCATGGCGATGGACAATGACAACGCGCTGCTGTCCGTCTGCCCGTATGCCTCCGTCGCTTGCGCTGCGAGCGCATCGGATTCCTGCGTACGACCTGCGATGTGGGTCTGCTTGCCGACAGTGCATCCAAACCGTGCGACCGACTTGACGATCTCAGCCTCGCTGAGACCCTTGTCGTCGCAGCCAAGCACATCAACATTCACCGACTGCAACGCATCGTCATTCAACGTTTCCTCGCTGAGCGCAAGGATCACAGCGGCGGCGCCGTCTTCGGCGCACACAGCCATCGTACGCTGCACGTCAAGAATCGACAATGGATAGTTCAGATCAAGGAATCGTTCCAACGATTGCGAATTGCCGGCACTAATCACGCCGACCGGATTGCCGAGCATGTGCAGGAAATCCGCGAGATCCCTCACACCCTGTTCCACCGTTTGCGTATTGCTGCCAGCCACGGCGAACACCGCCAGCGAATCGGATGGGCTGCCCGCCATCTCGCTGGCAAGCTTGCCCAACTGTTGCGCAGTCGGTTCGGCATAAATCAAAGGAATCTGAACGCCATCCGTTTTTCCTCGCAACGCATGCGGCACCACCGCACCATACGCACCAAGCGCTTGCACCTGCCGTAACTGTTGCTCATCCACCTGCATGGACGGCATGAACAACGCTCCCGGCCGCACCGAATCGATGTCGTCGGCAATGGACGTGACCGTCACTTCGGTAGCGAACGCGGGATCAAGGTCAAAGCCATATCTGCTGGCAAGCAGACCCAACGTCATTCGCCTATTCATGGATTCGCTGACCGCGCTCATCTTTCCGCCCCTCCGTTCTTCATGCTCACACACTCACCAAGTCACTGGAATAGCATCAGTTCGCGGACTTGACGCCGGCACTTCGTACTTCTGCATAAGGAATTCACCAATCTCCGCAGTGACCGGGCCTGCCGTCAGACCACCATAAACGCCTTGCGGATATTTCAACACCACCGTAACGACGAAACGAGGATTATCCGCAGGAATAATCGCAGAATAATCGCTGATAATCGACGACAGACGTCCGTCCGCACCGGCAACTTCCGCGGTACCGGACTTTGCCGCGACACGGTAACCATCCACTTTGATGAACTGGGAATAGTGGTCGGACACGGATTCCATGGCATTCATCACCTGTGAGGCCACCTGCTCGTCAATCACGCGCGTCGCTTCGCCTTCAGGCTTCTGCTCTTCGGAATGCCCTTCGGCATCGCTGATCGCCTTGATGATGCGCTGCGGCTTTTTGACGCCCTTGTTGGCGATCACGGCAACCGCGTTCGTCAACTGGAGCGCATTGGTCGTATACGCCTGGCCGAACAGCACGGTGTTCTGGGTTCGCAGATCCCATTGATCGGCCGAATACAGCAGACCATCCGCTTCTCCGGGAAGACCAAGCCCATTGTCTTGTCCGATACCGAATTTGCTGATGAACTCATATCGCTGCTCGTTAGACATCTTCTCCGCGGCGATGATCATGCCGACATTCGACGATTGCTCGAGAATGCCTGCCAGCGTCCAATGCTCATCGCCGTGGGTCGTCGCATCGCTGTAGGTCTGCCCGTTCGTCGTAATGTGGTCCGGCACCGTGAATTTATCCGATGCCTGGTGCAATCCAAGCTGAATCATGCCTGACATGGTGAAAACCTTGCCGATGGAACCGGGTTCAAACGTTTCGCTGACGGCCCTGGAAACCGTCATTTTCGCCTGGTCGCTGCCGGCTTCGATTTCGTCGCTATCGGCGAGCGCGAGAATGTCCCCTGTTTGTGTGTCCTGCACCACGGCGACTCCCCACGGTGAACTATATTTCGTGCAGCTTTCCTTCAGCACTTTTTCGACGTACCACTGCACGTCATGGTCGATGGTCAGTGTGACATCGGAGCCGTTGACCGCGTCTTTTGATTCGGTCATGGTTCCGGGGATTTCGACGCCGTTGTTGCCTTGTTGGTAGACTTGGTACCCGTCTTCGCCTGTCAACGTCTTGTTTTTCATCTGTTCGATGCCCGCTACGCCTTTGCCTTCACCGTCGACACCTCCCAGCAGTGCGCCCATCAGGGTTCCGTTGGAATAGATGCGCTCGTTGCTGAGTTCCGCGTAGACGATACCGCCCAGATTGAGTTTGGAGATCTTGCGCTTAACGGCCGGCGTCACATCTTTTTTGAGTACCGCATATTGGCCTGTTCCCGAAAGCATGGCACCCAATTCGGTGGCGTCCATGTCCAGTACCGGAGCGAGGAGTCTAGCTACCGCCGCAGCTCCGGTAGCACCTACCGGCTTGCCATCGACCTGATGGCAGTTGTCTCCGGTCTGTTTGGTGCAGGTTGTGGGAGTGAAGGCCTGTGCTTCCTCGGGGTTGCCGATGATGGTGTAGCGCTCCACGCTTTGCGCGAGAATCGAGCCGTTCGTGTCCATGATTTTGCCGCGCCGTGCCTTCAAAGTCACGGTAATCGTGCGGCTTTGCGCCGCGGCCTGCGCCATGGTTTTGCCATTGATCAACTGGATGTTGGCCAATTGAATAAGGCAAGCCGTGCCCATCAACGCCAGAATGACGCCGATGGCCATGGTTTTCGTAAGCAGTTTCTTGTGGAAACGTGCGTAAGTGCGGTGAAAAGGATTCACTGAGCGTCGTCTCCGCTTGGCTGGTAGCCGTTCAGATCAATCGTTAGAGCGCCTTTTTGGGGCACCATGCCCATTTCCTCGGCCTTGCTCGGCAGCGAGGCTTCAAGTTCGTCAAGCTTGGCCTGGTCATCTTCCACGTCTTGGGTCAGGCGGGTAATGTTCGACTCAATCTGGTTCGCCTCGAAGGAATGCTGCACCATTTGGGTACGCAGCGTTAAGGATCCCAGAAGACATCCGCCGAGGAACACCACGGCGATAACCAGATGCAACAATGGAGTGCTTCTGGTGCGCGTCCATGTGATGAGATGTTCGAATCCTCGCTTGACGCTGTTGCCTTCGGCCCGCGTTCCTTTGACGACGTGCAATTCAGGGCGAGTGGTGCCAGCGGTTTCGGTTTGGTCCCGGCGTCCTGCGGGAGCCGCGTTTGATGCGATCGTTCTTGGTGCGGCCACGTTCAGCCCCTCCTTCCTTGTCGTTTCATGCTTGCGTAATCATTGCCTTGGTCGAATCGTTTTCGCCAGCGTTCAGGAATTGGTCTGGTCAGTTCCACTGCGCGCAGTCGCACAGAGGCCGACCTTGGATTCATGGCGATTTCTTCCTCGGCCGCTTTGATGGCGCCTCGCGTCAGTTCTTTGAAGAACGGCATCATATCCGGGGGTATTACCGGCATATCTGCGGGCACGTCAGCTTTCAGACCTTGATTCATAAATGTTTTGACGGTCTTGTCTTCCAGCGAATGGTACGACTCCACCACCAAACGTCCTCCCACCGCAAGATGGTTGGCGATCTGCGGTAGCGTCCCCGCCAATTTGTCGAGCTCGCCGTTGACTTCAATACGTAATGCCTGGAACACACGTTTCGCGGGATTTCCCGCAGGACGGTGCGCTTGCGGCACAACCTCATCCACCAATCGGTTGAGCTGCCCCGATGTGGTCAATGGTTCGATCTCACGCCTACGCACGATTTCGCGGGCTATCTGCTTGGAGAAGCGTTCCTCACCATATGTACGGAAAATGCGTACCAGATCAGCGAACGAATATTCAGCAAGTATCTGTTCGGCGGTCAATGGCTGGGTCACGTCCATACGCATGTCCAAAGGCGCATCGTGAGAATAGGAGAATCCCCGCTCCGTCTCGTCAATCTGCAAACTCGACAATCCCAAATCCATGAACACGGCGTTTACCTGGTCGATCCCCTGATCATCAAGCACTTGCGCGAAATCGTCGAATGCGGCGTGCACGGGTATGAAGCGGTCGGCAAGACCTTCCATCCGCATTCGCTGCGTGGCGAGCGAAAGCGCCTCCGTGTCTCGATCGATGCCGATCAGACGCGCTTGCGGACTCGCTTTGAGAAAAGCCGTGGAATGCCCCGCCAAACCAAGCGTGCAATCCACCGCAATCGACCCTGGCCTCGCCAACGCCGGGACCACCAGATCCACGCAGTCGCGCAGCAACACTGGCTGATGTATGGTCGTTACATCTGTCATCAGAATTCCACCGCCGGTAATACGTCATCGGCAATATCGGAATATCCCTGCTCCTGTTCGGCGAGATATTCCTCCCATGCCTGCTTGTTCCAAATCTCCGCTCGGGTCCCCACGCCAATCACCACGATGTCGCTTCCCAAATTCGCGTAATCGCGCAACATCTGCGGCACGAGCACACGTCCTTGCCTGTCTGGCTCCTGATCAACCGCGCCGGAAAGGAACACACGCAAATAATCACGTGCAGCCTTGTTTCCCATGGATGTGCGCTGGATCTGCAATGCGATCCGGCGAAATTCCGATTGGGGCAACAGATAGACACATCGCTCCTGACCACGGGCCATCACCATGCCCGGTCCCAGCTGGCTGCGAAATTTTGCAGGCAATGCCATACGTCCTTTGGCGTCGATTTTTGGAGTGTATGTTCCCAACAGCAGCGGAGGCAGTCCAGCCATCACACCGCTCGCTTGCGTCGAACCATCGTCGGAGAAGGGCTCGGTTTCAACGCTTTGAACCATCGCCACACCTCCTTACATGATGCGCGGGAACACCTAGACCCAAAACTCTTTCCCCACTTTACCCCACGCATCACCATAAATCCCCACATAAATGGAAAAAATCAGCAAATGCTGAGGTTGATTTTCCCCACATTGAACGAATGGCATCAAATCAACTACCGTAAATTCATCCTTGCTTCGCTATGTCGCACTCGCCCTCGTCGGTTTTCGTAGAAGCCTCGGGGTACATTGGAGTGCCTAAGTTTTGTGAGGAAGGGATTGCAGATGTCGAGTTATTCCGCCCAGTTGCGTGAAGAACAACAGGCCGTCAGCCGCGCGTACGGCCGCTTGGATGATCTGCGGACCCAAGCTCGTGCCCGTCTCGACACCGTGCGTGCTGCCGGCTCGCACGGATCGCCCACGCAACGCACCGAACGCGATTCCTTCGCCACCATGTACGAGGATCGCCTCACCCAGCTGCGTGCCGTCGAAGATCGCCTGGTGTTCGGCAGACTCGACGATGTCCACGGTGCGCACAGATACATCGGGCGTATCGGACTGTCCAACGAAAACCACGAGCCGATCCTCACCGATTGGCGAGCCGACGCGGCACGTCCGTTCTACGAAGCGACGCCTTCCAATCATGGCGATATCGTAATGCGCCGCCATATCACACTCAGCTTCCGTGAAGTGGTCGGCGTTGAAGACGAGGTGCTCGATGTGCACTCCGACCAGGTCGGGCAGGCGTCTTCGGACGGCACTCTGACCGGCGAAGGCGCGCTGCTCGCATCGTTGAACGCCAAGCGCACCGGCAAGATGACCGATATCGTGGCAACCATCCAAGCCGAGCAGGATCGCATTATTCGCGCCGACCTCAACCAGGCCGTGGTGGTGCAGGGTGGACCGGGTACCGGCAAAACCGCCGTGGCGCTGCACCGTGCGGCATATCTGCTCTACACGCATCGGCGAATGCTCGAACGCTCCGGTGTGCTCGTGGTCGGACCGAGCTCAACCTTCCTGCATTACATCGATCAGGTGCTCCCCTCCCTCGGCGAGACCGGAGTGGTCAGCCGAACCATCGCCGATCTGATCCCCGGCGTGATCGCGACGGCGCATGACAACCCGTTCGCCGCGAAATTGAAGGGCGAACGTCGTATGTCCAAAGCCATCGCCAATGCCGTTGCCGCACGAGAACGCGTCCCCGCATCATTGCCGTCGATCCGCATCAACGGATTCGCAGTGCCCATCGTGCGCGCGGATATCGAACAGGCCATCACCGATGCCAAGCGCACGCGACAGCAGCACAACAAAGCACGCGAAACTTTCGTGCATAGCATGTTGATCGCCATGCGCAACCGTTATGTGGACAAGCTTGATTACGAGCCGGAGCAGGCGGAGTTGACGGATGTGATGCAGCAGTTGCGCATGAATGACACCTTGCGCAAGACGTTGAATCTCGCATGGTTGCCGATGACCGGCGAATGGCTTATCGACCAACTGTTCTGCAAGCCGCAGCAGCTTCGTCGCTTCGCACCATGGCTTGAGGAACGCGATATCGAAGCATTGGTTCGCCCCAAAGGGTCGCCGTTTACCGTCAGCGATATTCCGCTGCTGGATGAAGCCATGGAACTGCTTGGCCCCGACCCCAAAGCGGTCGCCCGCCAAAAGGCGTTGGACGCCAAGCGCGCCGAGGAGGAGCAGTTCGCGCAAGATACGCTGGCTCAAGCTGGCATCGGCTCCGGCATCGTCACTTCGCAGATGTTGGTCGACAATATCAACGGGATGGACGCGGAACTCACCGCGCAGCGCGCCGCCGCAGACCGTGAATGGACATATGGGCATATCGTTGTCGATGAAGCTCAGGAACTCACCGCCATGGATTGGCGCATGCTCATCCGCCGTTGCCCGTCGCGTTCGTTCACCATTGTGGGCGATGTTGCGCAAACCTCCGCATTGGGCGGCACCCGTTCGTGGCGGCGTATGATGGATCCGTTGTTCGGACCCCACAATTGGCAACTCAACGAATTGACGATTAATTACCGCAATCCGAAGGAAGTGTCGCAGCTCGCCTGTGATTTCGCGGCAACGGAGGGATTGTACATCTCCACCGTCAATGCGGTGCGTGGCGTGCCGGATTCGGTCAAGCGCCTCACTCTGGCCGACGACAGTCTGATTGCCGATGCCGTGGCACAGCAGACCGTCGATCTGGTCCGCGCATTCGTCTCCTCCGATGGCACCGGACGCGTGGCCATCATCGCACCTGACGATATGGTCAAGCCGTTGCGCAGGCGGGTGTACGAACAGCTTCGCGAAACATTGACGGCGAAGGAGTTCGACCGTCTCGATGCGCAGAGCTCTTGGGATGAACAGGTCACCGTTTGTTCCACGCAAATGGTGAAAGGCTTGGAATACGACGCAGTGATGGTGGTGCAGCCGGGAAGCATCGAGGAGAATGCCCCCTCACGCATTGTGGCCGCAGCCGATTTATACGTCGCCATGACCAGACCGACACAACGTCTGCTTATAGTCCGGACAAATGCAGACGAAAAACTGCTCAAGCTATAAGGTAGGAACCATGCCTAAAGCATTGTTACTTGAAAATATTCATCCTGACGCGGCACAGTCACTGCGTGACCACGGCTTCGAAGTCGAGTGCCTCAGGGGCGCCCTCAACGAAGATGAACTCATCGACGCCTTGGAAGACGTTGATCTGCTGGGCATTCGCTCCAAAACCAGCGTGACCAGCAAAGTCATCGACGCACGTCCGACGCTCACGGCCGTCGGCTGCTTCTGCATCGGCACCAATCAGGTCGATCTCGACTATGCGGGCAAGCACGGCGTCGCCGTGTTCAATGCCCCATATTCCAACACTCGCTCCGTGGTGGAACTGGTTATCGGCGACATCATTTGCCTGATGCGCCGCATTCCTGCGCATACCCATCATATGAAGCACGGTATGTGGGACAAGTCTGCTTCCGGCTCTCATGAAGTGCGAGGCAAGACGCTCGGCATCATCGGCTACGGCAATATCGGATCTCAGCTTTCCGTCATCGCCGAGGCACTTGGCATGCGCGTGGTGTTCTACGACATTGAAGAGAAGCTTGCCATGGGCAATGCCCATCGTTGCTCCACGCTGAACGAACTGCTCGAACAGTCCGATGTGGTCACACTGCATGTCGATGGCCGCAAGTCCAATACCGGTTTCTTCGGTGAGGACCAGTTCGCGCATATGAAGCAGGATTCGATCTTCATCAATCTTTCCCGCGGTTTTGTGGCTGATTTGGACGCTCTGAAGAAGCATTTGGACTCCGGCCACATTTCGGGCGCCGCAGTGGATGTGTTCCCTGTCGAGCCGAAGAAGAGCGGCGACGAGTTTTTGACGAGCCTTGCGGATGAAGACAATATGATTCTGACCCCGCATATTGGCGGGTCTACGCTTGAAGCCCAGAAGTCCATCGGACAGTTCGTCTCACAGCGTCTTGAGGATTATTGGTTCAGGGGATCCACCATGTTGTCCGTGAATCTTCCGCAGATCACACTGTCTGATATTCGTTCGAACTTCCGCATCGCGCATCTTCACGCGAATTTGCCTGGCGTACTTGCCAAGGTGAACCGTGTGCTCGGAGAAGAGAATATCAACATCGCGGCACAGGCACTGGGCACCGAAGGCGAAATCGGCTATGTGGTCACCGATGTGGCCCAGCGCCCCAGCCAGAAGGCTTTGGACGAACTCGCAGCCATCGAAGGCACGATCCGTATGCGTGTGATCAGCTGACGATCCCAATCCGGCAAACGCCACTACGATACGAATGCATTGTGGGGGTTCCAATCACTTATTGGCTGGAACCCCCACAATGCATGAACCCTAATGCCGTTTGCCGTAATCGCCCAGTTTTGCGCTACCAAGTCCATTTCAGCCAAAACAAACGCATTATCATATGCGTTCGCAACCGTTCGAACCTACTTCAGCGCATCGGCCTTCAGCTCGTCGATCGCGTTCTGGAAATCCTCAAGATTCTCAAAATTCTGGTATACACTGGCGAATCGCATATACGCGACCTCATCAAGATCACGCAACGGTTTCAAAATGGCCCTGCCGACCTCGTCGGATTTGACTTGAGCCAGTCCTCGGGCACGAAGATCCTCTTCGACCTGCTGGCCAAGAGCCTTCAAATCGTCTTCCTTGATCGGACGGCCCTGGCATGCCTTGCGAACACCAGAAATCACCTTGTTCCTATCGAACTGCTCAGCGTTGCCGGAACGCTTCACCACCAACAACATAGTGGTCTCTAGCGTGGTGAAACGCTTGGAGCATTTCGGGCATTCACGCCTACGGCGGATGGAATGGCCGTCATCGCTGATGCGGGTATCGACCACCTTGGTATCTGGATTCTGACAAAAAGGGCAATGCATGGTGTCAAGAATAGCCTGAACCATTGAACTAGGCCAATCTTGCGCGGGTTCATACCTCGTCGGGAACGATAAGTCTTTGACCGGCCCGAAGCGATACTGAATCCAGATTATTCAGTCGTACCAGCTCGTCCACAGTATCCGCAACATTGCCACCATCAGGCGTAATACGCGCAGCGTACCCCCACAACGTATCGCCCGGCTGGACGGTATATACCACCACCGGCGTCGCTCCGGGATCTGACTGCGCGCGTGCAGGCATCATCAATCCAGCCAAACACCATGTGAGCACCATCAGCATCATGATTACGGCCAGTCGATCCGCCCAGACTTTGAAATCAACGCCATGAGCCTTCGGCACACGATCCATCACGCCACTCCTTCTCGAACAGCTGTTCTATCGAACGCATGTTCTGAGTATGGCACAAATGTTCGATAATTGCAGACACACCTCGAACAGATGTTTGATTTTCTCGGCGTTTCGCGTTATGCTTGCCTAAGACCTGAAAGGAGCCCACCGTGAGCACCGTCCCATTCACGCCCAAAAAGGATGCCGAGCGTCCGGATGAAAGCACGCTGACCGACCGTCAGCGCAAGGTGCTTGGCGCCATTAAAAAACATCTCGTCGAGCAGGGGTTCGCTCCCTCATTCCGCGAAATCGGCGAAGCCGCAGGGCTTAAAAGTCCGTCATCCGTCAAACACCAGTTGCAAGTGCTTGACGACAAGGGCTTCATTCGCATGAACGCGAACAAGGGCAGAGCCATCGAAGTCGTGAGTTTCGACGATGACGAGGTTTCGCCCGGCAAAGTAGCGCAGGTCATCCCATTCCCGAGCCAATCTGATTCCAGCGGATCCATCATGGCTTCCCGCGATGTCCCCTTGGTGGGACGCATCGCGGCAGGCGTGCCCATCACCGCCGAGCAGCATGTGGACGATGTGATGCGTCTGCCGGAACGTCTCACTGGCACCGGCAATCTGTTTATGCTTGAAGTACATGGCGACTCCATGATTGACGCGGCTATCTGCGATGGTGATTTTGTGGTGGTACGCGAGCAGAACACCGCGGAAAATGGAGATATTGTGGCGGCGCTGCTCGACGATGAAGCCACGGTGAAAACGTTCCGCAAGGATCATGGCCATGTCTGGCTCATTCCGCACAATCCCGCCTACTCCCCTATCGATGGCACGCATGCTGAGATCATGGGCAAGGTGGTCACCGTGCTCCGCAAAATCTGACGTTAGACTATTCAACGCCATTGAAATCGCGCCCACAAAGATGAAGCCATAAACAAAGACTCCATCTTTGTGGGCGCGATTCTTTTCCGGTAAACGCACCGGTCATTTAAGAATGTTTAGGAATGCATTTCGGATTTGCTGGTCGAACTGTATCCTTCCGGTTCGAGTTGGAAGGTGGTATGAGGTACGGATACGGGGAAATGTTCGCGCAGGCAATCTTGTAGTTGTGCGAGTATTTCCGCCGCTTCTTTCATGGTGAGTCCTTGTTCGACCACAACATGCGCCATGAAGATCGGCATGCCTGTGGATACGATGCTCGCGTGGATGTCGTGTACCGCCACAACATGCGGCACTTGTTCCAAGTGGGAACGCACTTCATCGAGATCAAGACCGTTGGGGGTTTCTTCGAGAAGCACGCGAACCGCGTTGCGCAACAGTTTGATGGCTCGCGGGATCATCATGAGTGCGATGATGCCACCTGCCACAGCGTCGAATCCGGCCCAGCCGGTGCAGATGAGCACGCTTGCCGATACGATTACGGCAACGGACCCTAAAGCGTCATTCATGACTTCAAGGAATGCCGCTTTCATGTTCATGTTGTCTTCGCTTTGCGATGCGAGGATAAAGATTGATCCGATATTGGCCGCGAGGCCGAGTATGCCCATGAAGAGCAGCAATCGCACGTCGTTTACTTCGTCGGCAGATCCGCCGAAAAGTCTCATGCCGGCTTCCACAAGCGCATAGATACCTACGATGAGGAGGATGAGGGCTCCGACTGCCGCTGTTAGCACTTCGAGCCTTGCCCAGCCCCAGGTGCGTTTGTTGCTGGGCTTGCGTTGCATCAGTATTGCGGTGACGGTTGATGCGATGAGTACGGACATGTCGGTGAGCATGTGTCCGGCATCAACGAGCAGCGCCAACGATTCTGTGATGACCGCGCTGATGACTTCCGCTATGAATACCGTCGAGGTGAGACCGAGCGACATCATGAGCCGTTTTTGATGTTCCGCTCCTGTGTTCGCTATCGATCCGTGCGCGTGGTCATGTGCCATATGCTTAATCTTTCAGCCCGATTAAGAAACTTATTGAAATTGTTTCTCAATACCATTTTCATTGCTCTCAAAACGCAAGAAACCCCAGCCATAGGCCGGGGTTTCCTTATTTCTTTTTGCAGTCTAACGACTGATCAATCGCCTGTCAATACCCAAGCAACCAAAAAGCGGTAACGCAGCTGGCACTCCGTTGCCGCCAGAAAACAATAAAAAACGCGGTAACGCATGTGACAGCAAGGCGCACGGAATGAAGGCGTACAGAGGTACGTCGAATTCCGTGTAACGCAGCTGGCACTCCGTTACCGCGTTTTTTATCAGAAGCCGAACTGGGCGGCGGTTTCCTTCAGCGTCTCTGCGGAACGCGTAAGGGCTGCAAGCTCGCGGTCGGACACCGGGGTGTTGATGGCGGTGTTGACGCCGGAACGGTTGAGGAGGGTCGGCACGGACATGCAGACGTCGGAGATGCCGTGGAAGTCGTGGAGCATGGAGCTCACCGGCAGGATGCGGTTGGAGTCGCGCATGACGGCTTCGATGATGTCAACGCCGGACATGCCGATGGCGTAGTTGGTTGCGCCCTTGCCGTTGATGATCTTGTAGGCGGCGTTCTTGACGTCCTGGTGAATCTGCTCACGAACTTCGGCGTCGAGCGGAGCGTGACCCGGCAGCGGGGTCCAGTCGCACATCGGGACGCCACCGATGGTGGCGGAGGCCCACAGCGGCACTTCGGAGTCGCCGTGTTCGCCAGCAATGTAGGCGTGCACGTTCTTGACGTTGACGCCGGTCTGCTGGGCGATCAGGAAGCGCAGACGTGCGGAGTCAAGGTTGGTACCGGAGCCGAAGACCTGGTTTGCCGGCAGGCCGGAGATCTTCTGGGCAACATGGGTTGCGATATCAACCGGGTTGGTGATGAGCATGTAGATGGCGTTCGGAGCGACCTTCACGAGGCCAGGAATGATGGCCTTGAGAATGTTGATGGTGGCACCGACCAGTTCGAGACGGGACTGACCCGGCTTCTGACGCGGACCTGCGGTGATGACGATCATGTCGGCGTCGCGGCAGATTTCCGGATCATCGGAGCCTGCGATGGACACGGTCGGGAAGAAGCTGGAGCCGTGCTGCATGTCGAGTACTTCGGCTTCGACGCGTTCCTTGGCAATGTCTTCGAGCACGATCTCACGTGCGACGCCACGCTGAGCGGCAGCGAAAGCGAGAGTGGAGCCGACTGCACCGGCACCGATGATAGCGAGCTTTGTGGGCTTGATTGGTGAATCCACCATGTGCTTACCTCTCTTATAAGAAAGAATGTCCCGCTGGTAGCAGGTTTTCTCTTAGAATTTCATCTTTACTTTATCCACACAGCATGACGTTTCAAGGCGTTATAACACGACTTGCAAATAATGAAAAGTGATATGCATCACAAAAGATGTGAGCGCTCACAAACGCTGTGTCCGTTGCGTTGCACTGCTTTGCAAGGTTTTCAGCCGATTGACTGTTCCACGATTTGCGCAGCCAAATGATCGTCCACTTCCGCTTCGAGCATCATACCGTCGTCACGGTATTCGACGTTGATCACTTTGCCGTATTCACGTACGCGCGACACCAGCGAACCGGCAGTGTATGGCAGCAACGCCTCGACATGCACGTTCGGCGTCGGCAGCATGGATTCCACCTGCATACGCAGCTCGTCGACGCCTTCGCCGGAAAACGCCGATACGATGTACGCTTCCGGCATCAACGCCTCGATACGCTCGCGTGTGGCCTCATCCATACGGTCGGCCTTGTTGAACACGATAATCGTGGGAATGGTTTCGACGCCGTCGATGTCGGAAAGCACATCGTCGACCGCGTCGATTTGCGAGAACGGGTCCGGATGCGATCCGTCCACCACATGCACGATCAGATCGGCTTCGGAAACCTCCTCCAGCGTGGATTTGAACGCTTCAATCAGCTGCGTAGGCAGTCGACGCACGAACCCGACGGTATCGACGTACGCATATTGACGTCCATCTTTGGCACGCGCCCTGCGCACTGCGGTGTCCAATGTGGCGAATAGCGCGTTCTCCACCAATTCCGCTGATCCGGTCAACCGATTCGTCAACGACGATTTGCCCGCGTTCGTATATCCAACCACAGCAACGGTCGGCAATCCGAAACGACGGCGAGCGCCACGTTTGACGTCACGCGCGGGAGCCATCTGTTCGATCTGTTTGCGGAGTTTGGCGATGCGGCTTCGGATCACACGGCGGTCCATTTCGATTTTCGTTTCGCCAGGTCCTCGCGAGCCGATGCCCGCGTCTCCTGCGGCGCGGCCACCTGCCTGTCGCGACAGTGATCCGCCCCAGCCTCGCAGTCGTGGCAGCATGTACTGGAGTTGTGCCAGTTCCACTTGGGCTTTGCCTTCGCGTGAGGTCGCATGTTGGGCGAAAATGTCGAGGATCACGGCAGTGCGATCCACGACCTTCACTTTGGTGGCGTCTTCCAAGGCACGGCGTTGGCTTGGCGGCAGGTCGTCGTCCACAACGATGGTGTCGGCTTCCTCTTGCGCCACGATTCCGGCGAGTTCGCGGGCTTTACCGGAGCCAGCGTATGTAGCTGCGTCCGGCTTGATACGATGCTGCAGCAGGCCGTCGCATACCACGGCGCCGGCGGTTTCGGCAAGCGCGGCAAGTTCTCTCAATGATTCTTCGGCCTGTGCCTGTGTGGTTTCACGGCTGGACCACACGCCGACGAGCACAACGCGTTCGAGGCGGACTTTTCGGTATTCGACTTCGGTGACGTCTTGCATTTCGCCGAGTCCGGACACATGCTTCAACGCATTGCGGGATTCGCGTTCCTGCCATTGTTCGTCATGGGATTCGTTGAAATGGTTCTCGCCGTTGGTATCAAGCAGCACCTCGGACTGGTCGGCGAGCACGCCTGACACGTCGTTGGCGCTCATGCTATGCTCGATGTCGTTTTCTTGGCTCAATGGCACCTCTCACGGTTAAACTATGGTGTCTTTATTATCATCATTCTCTAGAGACATGGGTATCGGGCATTCGCCACGTGGATGAGCGTGGTTTGCGTGATGCCGGAGGCGAGCGTTTGTAAGGAGTGGGTATGGCACAGGCCGAACAGTATTTCGCGGCTGATCCGCAGTCGAAGGATGTACGTAAGAGGCTGCATGTTGTGTTGCGAGGCAATGAGGCCGATGTTGAGGTTTCCAATGGCGTGTTTTCCGGCAATCGCGTGGATTTGGGAACGTCCGTGCTGCTTCGTCAGGCTCCGGAGCCTCCTGAGGAGGGTACGTTCCTTGATCTGGGTTGCGGTTGGGGTCCGATTGCGTTGGCACTTGGCTTTGCTTCGCCGAAGGCTGATATTTGGGCATTGGATGTGAATGAACGCGCGTTGGATCTGACGCGTCGCAATGCCGAGCTCAATGGTGTGAGGAACGTTCATGCGGTCACCGCCGATGAGATCCCTTCGGATGTGACGTTTGATCTGATTTGGTCGAATCCGCCGATTCGTGTTGGCAAGGATGTGCTGCATGAGTTGTTGATGACGTGGCTGCCACGTTTGAATGCGGGTGGTACCGCCTATTTGGTGGTGCAGAAGAATCTGGGGTCGGATTCGTTGATTCCGTGGCTTGCCACGCAGCTTGGCGATGGTTATGAGGTAAGTAAGTACGCGAGTTCGAAGGGCTTCCGCGTTATCGAGGTTATGAAGGCATGAAATTCGAATATCCTTCCCAACTGCCGGTTTCCGCTGCACGTAGCGATATTGCCGAGGCGGTGAAGTCGAGCCAAGTCGTGATTGTGTCTGGTCAGACGGGTTCCGGTAAGACCACGCAGCTGCCGAAGATTCTGTTGGAATTGGGCCGTGGATCGCATGGTAGGCAGATTGTGCACACGCAGCCGCGTAGGCTGGCCGCTCGTACCGTGGCCGAACGTATCGCCGCGGAGATGGGCGTGCGTTTGGGCGACGAGGTCGGCTATCAGGTGCGTTTCACCGATGAGAGCTCACCGAAGACCCGTCTTCGCGTGGTGACCGACGGTATTCTGTTGGCGCAGATTCAACGCGATCCGAAACTGATGCAATACGATACGATCGTTATCGACGAGGCGCACGAACGTAGTCTCAATATTGACTTTCTGCTCGGTTATTTGACTGCGCTATTGCCGAAACGACGTGACCTGAAATTGGTAATCACGTCGGCGACGATTGATTCGGTGAAGTTCCAGGAGCATTTCGAGCACGCTTTGCATACGAAAGTGCCGGTTATCGAGGTTTCGGGACGAACCTACCCCGTGCAGGTCGTGTATGAGCCGCTGGGCACCGCTCCGGCGTTGATGCGTTCCGTACCCGGTTTTGAAACGGGCGCGATGCCGGGCGATGCCGACTATGAAACGTTGTCGGCCGCTCCCGACGCGAAGGATTCCCATGAGCCGAACGTTGACATGCCGACGGCGGTGGCGCGCGCCTGTGCCGAGTTGGTGATTCATTCGAGTCATGACCGTGGCCCGCGCGATATTCTCGTGTTCGCTTCGGGCGAGCGCGACATTCATGATTTTGAGAATGCGCTGCGCCATCATTATGGTCCGCGTGCCATTGATATGCGTCGTCCTGATGCGATTGAGATCGTGCCGTTGTTCGCGCGGTTGTCCTCCAAGGAGCAGCATCGCGTGTTTGAGCCGCATGACCATCAGCGTATTGTGATCGCTACGAATGTGGCCGAAACGTCGTTGACGGTGCCGGGCATTCGTTATGTGGTCGACCCTGGCACCGCTCGTATTTCACGTTATTCGAAGAGCGCGAAAGTGCAACGGCTTCCGATTGAACCGATCAGTCAGGCGAGCGCGAACCAACGTTCGGGTCGTTGCGGTCGTATTGCCGATGGTATTGCGATTCGCTTGTATTCTCGTGAGGATTTCGAGACGCGCCCGGAATTCACGGAGCCTGAGATTCTGCGCACGTCGTTGGGTGCGGTCGTATTGCATATGCTGTCGGTGGGTGTGGCTCGTACCGCGCAGGATGTTACGGATTTCGGCTTTATCGATCCGCCTGATATGAAGGCGGTGTCTGATGGTTTCAATGAGTTGACCGAGTTGAAGGCCGTGGCGCGCAAGCATGGCGAGGTTGTGCTGACGCACACGGGTCGCATGCTTGCACGCATTCCGATCGACGTGCGTTTGGGCCGTATGATCATCGAGGCTGCGAAGTCGACCACGCCGAACACGTTGGCCGCAGTGCTGGTGGTGGTCGCGTTCCTAAGTTTGCAGGATCCCCGCGAACGTCCGGATGAGAATCGTGAGGAGGCCGACCGCATTCATAACCGGTATGCCGATCCGTCCAGTGATTTTCTGACCGCGTTGAACTTGTGGGATCGCGTGTTCCAAGCTGATGGCGAGCCGAGCAATTCCGCGCTTCGTAGTCTTTGCAAGACTGAGTATTTGAGTTGGCTGCGCATCCGTCAGTGGAAGGATCTGGTCACGCAGTTGCGTGAGATGTGCAAGGAATTCAAGTTCAAGGTTGGCGATCCGATTCCGGCTTCGCGTCCGCCGCTTGAGATTCGTCAGCTTCCGTCGAATCAGCAGGCTGCGCATTCGTTGTGTTGTTCGTGGGATGCGCAGGGTATTCATACGTCGATGCTTTCGGGCTTGTTGTCGATGATGGGCATGCAGATCGTGCGTGAACCGAAGGCATCTGATTTCGCTGGCTTGAAGGGCGCTGCCCGTGCGCGTGCCATGAAGCGTGCGCAGAAGATGGCGAAGAATGATTATCAGGGTGCGCGTGGCACGCATTTCGCATTGTTCCCGGCTTCCGCGGTTGCCAAGTCGACACCGCAATGGGTGATGAGCACGGAGTTGGTGGAAACGAGCCGCTTGTGGGCGCGATATTCCGCCCAGATCGATCCTGCTTGGGCTGAACCGTTGGCGGGTTCGTTGACGCGAACCACGTATGCGGATCCGCATTGGTCTGGTTCGCGTGGCTCCGCGGTGGCGAGCGCGAAGGTACTGTTGTATGGTTTGCCGATAGTGCAGGATCGTACGGTGCAGTGGGGTCGTATCAATCCGCTGGAGGCCCGTGATTTTCTGATTCGTCAGGGTTTGGTCGAGGGTGATATTCAGCAGCGGTTCTCGTATGACGATTTCATTGCGAAGAATCGCGATGTGTTGGAGGACGCCGCCGACGATGCGAGTCGCACACGTCAGATGGCGCAGGCGGTCAGTGATGAGGATCTGTTCGATTTTTATAATTCGGTGATTCCCAATACTGTCACGTCGGTTGCGGATCTTGCGAAATGGTGGAAGTCAAAGCATGATGAGCAGCCGGATTTGTTGGATTTTGATCCGGAGAAGGTGGAGCGTCTTGCTGATGCCGAGTCAGTGTCGTTGGCTGATTATCCGGATCATTGGCATACGTTGGGTACGGACGGCTCCCCTATCGATTTGCGGTTGAGTTATGTGTATGACCCGCATGATCCAAACGATGGCGTGACCGTGCATGTGCCGTTGAAGGTGTTGTCTCGTTTGACACCGGAACAATTCACGTGGAATGTTCCCGGATTGTTGGATGAGTTGATTGTCGGCATGATCAAATCGTTGCCGAAGACGTTGCGCGTGCAGTTTGTTCCCGCCCCTGATACGGCTCGTAAGATTCGTGCGTGGATTGATGAGAGGTATCCGGATCTGCCTGGTTCCGGTAGCCAGCAGAAGCCGAATCTTGCTCCTACCAATGCGGAGGGTGTGGCCGCGTGGCCGGATTTGCCTCATACGTTCACGCAGGCGGCAATCAGCATCGTTGGCGCGCAGATTCACCCTGAAGTGTTGACTGGTGAATTGTGGAGCAAGCTCACGCCGTATTTGCGCGTGACGTTCTCTGTGGAGCAGCAGTTGCCTCCGAGTCGCAAGAGTCAGCATGGCAGGCGTCATGCGCGGGGCCCTGTCAAGGTGCTTGGCTCGGGCAAATCGTTGGTGGAGTTGCAGCGCAAGTTTGCGGAGCAAGCCGAGGCTTCCGCACGGCAGATGGTAAAGAAGCAGGCGGAAAACGCTGGAAATCAGGGCAAGCTTGTGGAGCAGGCCAATCTGCTGCATAAGGCTGGTGCCACTACCGAAGCTCGTTCCACCATGCTGTGGCGCGGTGCACTTGATGTTTTGCGTATGCCGAGCGAGCGTATTTCGTCGCGTTGGTTGGGTGCGGAGGCGTTGATGTTGGCGTCCGCACCATATCAGTCCACGAAGGATCTTACTGAGGATCTGCAGTTGGCTGCGGTGAAGCGTTTGCTGCCGAATGTTGACGAATTGCCGGATGATGAGGCGTTGGCGAATGCGGTGCTTGATGTGCGTGAAGTGTTCGAAGATACCGTGTATGCGGTTGCGCATGATGTGATCGCTATTTTGAAGCGGTATGCGGAGGTTGATAAAGCCGTGTCAGGCAAGGCCGATCTGCCGATGTTGAGCGTTTTGCAGTCGATTCGTGAGCATATCGCCACGCTGGTGTATCCGGGATTCATCGGCAAGACTCCCCCGGATGCGTTAGCGTCGATTGAACGGTATCTGCATGCTGACGTGCTTCGTTTAGGTAAGGCGAAGAACGACAAGAATCGTGATGTGCGTTGGGCTTGGGAGGCTGATGAGGCCAAGCAGTTGGCCGACAAGGCCATGGCGAAGGCCGAACGTGAGCCTGCAGGTCAGCGTCATGAGGCGTTGATGAAGCAGGCGGTCACCGCACGTTGGATGCTTGAGGAATTCTACGTATCATTGTGGGCGCAGGAACTCGGCACGCCGAAGCCGATCAGCCTGCAGCGCATCAAGAAAGCGTTGAGCTAACGCATCATCATCTTTCGCATTCCATTGCCGTCGATACTGGCGGTTTTCCAGTATCGACGGCAATGGGACCTAATGAAATCATCCTCAGCCGAACCATGGTTAGCACACTCTAGCGTTGCTTGAAGAAACGGAACAACTGCGTTTCACGTATCGTCATACCGACGAGCACGCTTGATACCATCACTCCAGCGAATATCGCACATGGCGCGCGCATCGCACCCAACCATACGGTCATTGAATCGGCGATGCTCATGCGAACGCAATACGCGCCCAACAGCGCGGCCGAAGAGGCACACGCCAAACCGCTCCAAATCAACGTTTCCACAGCGATTTCCAGCAATTGCGCACCTTTGGACTGCCCTGAATGCAATGCGCCAGCATATTCCAATCTACGACGACGCACGCCGAACGCGCCGAGCACCAGCCCCACAACCAATCCCAGCCACGGCATCCAACGAGTCATACGCTGCCCGTACGAAGCCTGCGCATCGTAATGCGAATCGAAACTCTTATTCACCTGCGTCACGCCAGCATTGGAGGACGAACCCGACGCAACCAGCGTGGAAAACAACACATCCTCCGTCTGCCCGCTTTGCGGCCACTGTCTGACCCAACATTCGTCGAACGTGCCATTCGACGCGGATACAGGCACAAGGAGAGCGTAGGCGAATCGCGTGTCACGACCATCGTTCGGCCAATCAAACACGCCTGCGACGCTCATCGTTCCCTGTTCGGTCTGCATTACACTGCCTTTGGTGAGACCAAAATCCTTGGCCACGTCGGTAGATACCCACACGCCGGACACATCGGTTTTCGTGTTCCTGGCGATCATCCTGATCATGCCTGGCGTCACTTCATACGACGATATATCCTTGCCGGGCGTGGCAAGCGGCACAATCTGTTGACCGGCACGCATCGCACCGGCCAAGGTGCCCATCACACCGCCGCCAGCGTCGGCGAGCCTGTCACATGCGGCTCCGTCCACCGTTCCCCCAACGATGGCGCCAACGTCGGCATAGGCGTTGATGCGTTGTAGCACCTCGGTTTCGAGCCCCACCACATTGGCGGCCTCATATCCGCCGAGCAATGTAGACGCGAACAATACCGCTGCAAACATAAGCAGCGCATGACTCACTCCCGCGCCAATATTGCGCAACGCTTCAGAAAGCACCGATCGTAATCGCATAATCGCCTACTCGCAGGTGAGATTGTTAAGTCCGCTGCCGATTTCCACATTGGAGATCGAAGCGATGTCTCCGCTGTCGGCTTGCACGAGGCTCACGCCAAGTTCGCCTCCCACGATCGACACTTTCACGGGAGTGTTGCCATGATTGTTGGATGTGGGCACGATGCAGCCGGTTGAACCGTTGATGCCGAATACCGCACCGGCTGGAACGCGCAGCACTCGCATCCGTTCGCTCAAGGCCAGAGTGGCGTCCAATCCCGCTTTTTTGGATTCCACGTCCACGGATTGGTAGCTGTCGTTCGCTTCGACTTGTTGCAGGAACCCGGCATCCGTGATTTCAGTAGTATTGGCTGGCAATGTTCCCGTAATGCCGAATATCGTCAACGTGCGGTCCTGCGCGGATGCGGTGCCGTTTTTGACGGTGAGTTTCGTCAATGATCCGGGGATTTTGCCGATTGCGGTGCCGCCCGTCACCATGGATCCGGCGGTTGCGCTCCACTCGTCAACGGCGACTTCGTGTTCGGGAATCCACAATGTGTCGGCCAATGACAACGATCCATCCGACGTATTGCCGTTGTCGGCCATCAACTGCTTCCACCCGTCCGATGTGGCCCGCCAATAGGTATCCGATCCGGGAACGCTGTTGTAGCCAAGTAAGCTGAGTTCATTATTCAGGGCGAGCACATCGCCGCCGATGTCTCCGGTCTTCAAATCGCGATACAAGGGGGTTGCGGTGTTCAACGCCACTACCGTGCGATCGTTCACCTGATAGGCACCTTTGCCTGAGGTCAGGCCGTTGCCGGACCAGTCCGCGGTGACCAGGCCACTCGCATTGCCGAAAAGATCACGGTCACTGGAAATGGTGGGCACCACGGTAACTTGTTGCGTACCCGCGTATTCCTGTACGCTGGCGGGAACCACAGTCCTCTCCCCCGCCGAACTGAGCAATGTCGGAGTGCGGTCAGGCAGCCACAATGCGCAGGATCCGACCGCAATACAGGCTGCCGTGACAGCCGCCAGCAAAGTCCAAGTCACAGCAGTGCACTTCGAACGCTTCCCTCCCGTCCTTTGCTTCATTCCGAATCGTCGCGTCATACTCACATATACCCCTTCAATCACGACCAACAAGCACCATCAGCGAATACATCACCATGATTCCCCTGGAATCACTTACCTTCTCACCACAACTGTTCCGTATCGTCGGTCGCATATCCCATGTTGTAGCCGTTCGACACAAGGCAACTGCGCACTTGCAGGTTCTGCATGTCAAACGAAGTGTTGCCATCCGTTCCGGAAAACTCCTTGTTGAACCGGCTTACGGTATAGTCCTTCGGCACGAGCGAGTCTCTATGCAAACAATCGACCACGGCTTGCGCTTGATCGGCATACAGATTCGGATTGCCTACGATAATGCCGTACACATCCTGCACATCTGCAACATACTCATCGCCGCATTCCGTGGAATCATCGGAATATCGGGATTCCTGAATGGTCGTCCCCTGTTTGTGTCCAGCTTCGGCATAGAGTCCGCTCGGATATTTGATGAGTTTGATTTCCTTATATCCTTTGTCAATCATGCACTGCCGGTAATCGGACCAGGCTTTCTCATAATCCGACGTCGAAATCTCACCCGTACTTTTGGCTTTGTCCAATATCGTTTTCTGCGATTCAGCGATATTACCTTGCGATTCCCGCTGTTCGATCCATTCGCTCAACGACGCCGCCAATTTCTGTCCGCCCGCCGACCCATTTTCGGATGATGATTCCGATGTGGCAGAATCAGAAGACGCGCCTGTGGCATCCCCATTAATTGAGCATCCCGCCAAAAGCATTGACAATGCGACGGCAAGAACGCAAGTCTTGCAAAATGACATCCAAGAAGTCACCATCTTCACCCCCGTACTAATGTGTCACAACGAGTGTAGCACCGCATGATAATGTGCATAGCAGGCGGCATTTCCGAAAAACTTACTTGCATATACGCAAATGAGGTAGGGTGGATGTTGCGTGGTTGCGATTAGGGGACTACAAATGATTGGCAAGGGTGCGTCGGTAAGGTGATTGCCTCGTGAAAGGTTGGCTATGCGCGTTGCGGTTGAGGGGTTGGCTCATCGATTTGAGGGAACCGATCTGCTGTTCGAGAATTTGAGTTTCGTGGCCGAACCTGGTGTAACCATTGCGATATGCGGCCCGTCGGGATGCGGCAAGTCAACATTGCTGTCGATTCTTGCAGGATGGGAGCAGCCTTACGCTGGCACGGTGACGAGAGAAGGTGTGGATCGTGTTGGATGGGTGTTTCAGAATCCGTATGGTGTTGCGGAACGCACGGCGCTCGACCATGTGGTGTTTCCACTGCTCGCCAAGGGAATGAGCCGCCGCGAAGCGGAACCGAAGGCTTTGGAAGCGATGGAACTGTTCGATCTGGGATATGCGGCGGACAGGCGTTTCTGCGATTTGTCTGGAGGCGAGGCGCAGCGTCTTATGCTCTCGCGTGCGGTATGTTCCAGGCCGAACATGCTGCTGGTTGATGAGCCGACCGCCCAGTTGGATACGCGTACATCGCATTCCGTAAGCCATGTGCTCGGCAATCTGGCCGGTCAAGGCATGATCGTGCTGGTGGCAACCCATGATCCGGACACGCGGGACGCCTGCGATCGCGTAATCGATCTAGCCGACTACGCTCCGCAAGTCGGCGGGTCTACTGCCCAGCCCGCCAACATCGCAGTCCACTAATCGTTTTCCGCAATCTCAACGAATTACAGATAAAACTTCTATAACTTTGCCGCTTTCAGAAACCGCTCGTTCAAACCCGACCAAATGCCATCAGGCTTGCTGTTTGGCGTAGAAATCGCGTTCTCGAGCTGCGAACGGGCGCAGCAGGGTTGTGGTGCCAACCGCACACAGCAGGAAGATCGCGCCCACAGGGCCAAGCCACATCAGTCCCAAATGGGCGTTGACCAGTCCACCAACCGCGGAGCCGACCGCGATGCCGATGTTGAACGACATGGAATTGAGCGATGCGGCCAGATTCAGCGATCCCGGATGCGACTGAGAGGCAACATCCATATATAGCACCTGCGAGGCGGAATTCTGCAGATACATGAACATGCCAAGCACCACCAGCAGCAACGCACCATACACCGGCACCCAATGCGTTACGATCAGCGATGCCATGAGCACGGCGTGCGCGCAGTAGATCGGACGAATATGCGTCAGTGGTTCCACTCCCCTGCCACGGTCGGCAAGCTTGCCGCCATACAGGTTGCTCCACAGGCAGGCCGCGCCGAAAATCACCAGGCCGACGCTTAAATACTGTTCGGGAACATGCACTTCGTCTCGCATGATCGGCGTCAGATACGTATAGAACACGTAAGTTGCCGCCGCGCCAAACACCACGGCAAGCACGCCCAACTGAATACGACGGTCGAAAAACAGGCGGAACTGCGGCAGAAAACCAATCTTCACAATACGGCTGTTGCGCGGCAACACCATCACCATGAGCACAATAAGCACCACTGTGAGCACGTTCACCAAATGGAACGCCCAACGCCAGCCGAACGTGTTCGCAACCCACGTGCCAACCGGCACACCCACCACGGATGCGATGGAGAAGCCGGAAAACACCCATGCGATGAACTTCGTGCGGTACTGTTCAGTTGTTACATCGGGCGCGTACGTCATGGCAATGGCCACCAGCGTGCCGGACACCAGCGCGATGAGAATTCGCGCCACCACGAGCACGCCATAATTCGACGCGAACGCGCACAGCACGTTGCCGATAAGGAACACCCCAACCAGCGTCAGATGCGTGGCAAAACGCGGAAAACGAGCCGACAGCGCCGATCCGAGCGGCGTGACCGGCGCATACACGAACGCGAACAGCGACACAAGATTGCCGACCGTCACCTCCGACACCTTCAAGCCAGCCGCGATATCCGGCAGAACGCCAACGACAATGAACTCGCTCATGCCCAGCATGAAACTCAGCGAGATCAGCACCATCACAGGCAGATTGAAAAACCGTTCCTTCGCCACATCACTCTTCGCCATACACTTCTCCTCCATAGCCCCTCGAACTCCCCACGCCTCGCCAAACTCGCATTGTCATTAAAGCTTCTCACGTCAATCGATTGACGAATCAATCGTCAAACAAACGATAAGCCAAACGCGATACAATGACGCGCGATGACACGCAAAACAACCACCACAGCAAAAAACAACCGCAAACCCAAGAAAAACAAGCAGCCAAGCCTCACCAAACTCCGTAACGCCTGGAAAAAAGCAAACACCCCAAAACGCATCCTCATAGTCGGCGAAACACTGATAGCCAGTATCGTCGCGCTCGCGTTGATCGTTGGATTGGTGCGATTCGTCGGTTGGCGTGTGCAAGTGGATGAAGCGGTCGCATCGCAGGAACAATTGCAGACGCAATACGATTTCAATCCGGGCAACATCATTTCAGATGGTCTGTTCTTCAACGGGAACGCGTTGAGCGAGCAGCAGGTGAACGCCATCATCGAAAAACAGGGTGCCGCATGCAGCGGCGAGAAATGCTTGAAATCCATGACGTTTAGCACCGAATCGCAACCCGCCAACGAATACTGCGAAGCATATGAGGGAGAGCCGAACGAAAGCGCCGCGGCGATCATCTACAAGTCGGGAAAGGCGTGCGACATCAGTCAAAAAGTGCTGCTCACCGTGCTGCAAAAGGAGCAGCATCTGCTTACCGCCACCGATCCAAGCGACTTCCAATTCAAGTCGGCCATGGGATTGAGCTGCCCGGACGACGCGAACTGTGACCCGGAATATGCAGGTTTTTTCAAACAGGTGTATGGCGCGGCGAAACGCTACCAGTATTACGTGCAACATGAGGATCGCTATGGATACCATGCGGGCACGCTCAACTATATTCAATACAATCCGGACGCCAGCTGCGGTGGCAGCAACGTGTACATCGAAAACAAGGCGACAGCACTGCTGTACATTTACACGCCTTATCAGCCGAATGCAGCCGCATTGGATGCGGGAGTCGGCGAAGGCGACGCCTGTTCGACTTACGGCAATCGTAATTTCGCAATCATCTACAATTCGATGTTCGGCTCTCCTCGAGGCTGATTTTTCGATACAATTGCTCATGGAAGGGACTGACCAGAAGGAGCCTTTCATGGGCCTACTCAACAACAACGACTATATCGACCCATTCAAGGGTTCCGATTACATCGATCCCAGCAGCAACGCCGAACGCCTGTCTAATCAGGTGAACCGTGACCATGCACGGCGTGAATCCTATGTCCAGCGGCGATATGTGAAACCCGCGCAGAGCGATCAGGCATCGCGCGACAGGCAGGCCCCACAAAACACCCGATCCAAGCAAGACGGTAGATCTCAACAGGCGCAAGGCGATCAGTCCACACGAGGAGACACGCTCCAAACCATGTTGAACGACTGGTCCACGCAAACCATGCGGTATGCCCAGTCCATGCAGCAAAGCTTGCAACAGGCGTTGCGGCAAAATCAGCAAAACCCGCAGAACCCGCAAGGACGCCCATCGCAGCCCTATAATCCGCCGCGCATACAAACGGAACGAGCCACACGCGAGTTCCAATCCACTTCCGACAAGAAGCAACGCCGCCATAAAAACGGCTTCGTCACCGTTTTGGAGATCGTTATCATCATCGCTGTAATAGCGTCGATTGGCGGAATGCTTTCTGACAGCATGTCAAACATCATCTCCGATTTCGATGGATCCACAAGCCAGTTCGAGGAGCTGTCCACACAGGAAACCGTCAGCGAAGACGTTGGAAAGCTCTACTCCACCGGAGGAAAAGCATTGGAAGTGAACATCGAAGGCGTGCAGACAGGTCCGGAGGATTTGAACGGCGACGCCACGCTCACGGTTTTGCTCACCTGCACGAACATCGGCAAGAAAACGATGTATCCTCATGCCGTCGCAGATCTGATGGTCATGCAAAACGGCATCGAGCTTGCCCCTGCATTCACTTCCAACGAGGATTCCGACCGCACGGAGTTCTCCGGCGCCGAAATGAAACCGAAGAAAAGCTCGCAGACCACCAGCAGTTTCGTTCTTACGGACACCAATTCACCAGTTGTGGTTCAGCTGATGAATTATTCGCAGCATAATGTTGTTCGCGCCGCGTTTTCCTTTGACGAAGTCGACATAGAAGGGTCCTTGAAACATATTGATTATGCGGCCGTCCCTCAGCCCGAGCAAGTGGACGCTTCGAATTTCGACGAAGACGGATCCGTAACCGATTATGACGAAAGCACCCTGCATTTCCGCGTAGACTCCATTGAGAAGACAAGCCCCTCATATGCCGATCATGACATAGCGTTCGCACGCATATCCTGGTATGTCGAAAATGGAAGCAAATACCGGGCTTTCCTGAACTATATGGATGTTTCCGCGACCCAAGACGGCACTGAGTTGCACAGCACGTATCTTGACGATGATAGCTATTCCACAACACGCAAGGTCACTCCCGGCGTGAAAATGACGACGACAGTCGCTTTTGAAACGCAAAGCAACTCGCCTGTGACATTCATATTTTCTGACTATGGTGATGAGATTCTTCGCAAAACCGTTAATTTACGGTCAATTGAGTCATTGGAACTTTAATCCGATACTTGCAGAAACATCAAAAGAAGATTCAAATAATCATTCGGAAAGCAAAAGACCGTTGTTGCAATCAGTTTTCTCATGATTGCAACAACGGTCTTTGATGAAACGATTGCGGTTCGCCTACAGCTTCGGCAGGTACTTCTTCAGTTCGAAAGGAGTGACCTGCTTGCGGTATTCCTCCCATTCCTGACGCTTGTTGCGCAGGAAGTATTCGAAGGCATGCTCGCCGAGCACTCCGGCCACGAAGTCGGACTTCTCCATAACCTTCAACGCCTCGTCAAGAGACTCCGGCAATGGCTGGATGCCCATGGCCTGACGTTCCGCATCGGTAAGCTCCCACACGTCGTCGCTGGTCGGCTCGCCCAACTGCATCTGCTTGTCGATGCCGTCAAGGCCTGCTGCCAAGAGCACCGAATATGCGAGGTATGGGTTGGCGACCGGGTCGAGCGCACGGAATTCCATGCGGGCGGAATTGCCCTTGCCTGGCTTGTACTGCGGAATGCGCAGCAGCGCGGAACGGTTGTTGTGGCCCCAGCAGATGTAGCTCGGAGCCTCGTTGCCGCCCCACAGGCGCTTGTAGGAGTTGACGTACTGGTCAGTGACCGCGCAGATTTCAGCCGCGTGGTACAGAATGCCGGCCGCGAACTGGCGTGCGGTGACGGACATGTTGAATTCCTGGCCCGCCTCGTAGAACGCGTTGGCGTCGCCTTCGAACAGGCTCAAGTGGGTATGCATGCCGGAACCTGGAGCGTCGGAAAGCGGCTTCGGCATGAAGCTGGCGTGAATGCCGCGCTCCAGCGAAATCTCTTTGACGACGGTACGGAAGGTCATGATGTTGTCGGCCGTGGTGAGCGCGTCCGCATAACGCAGATCGATCTCGTTCTGGCCTGGACCCGCCTCATGATGCGAGTATTCCACCGAGATGCCCATCTGTTCGAGCATGTTGACGGTGGCGCGGCGGAAGTCCATGCCTGGGCTGCGCGGCACATGGTCGAAATAGCCGCCCTCATCGATTGGGGTTGGCGTCTGGGACCAATCATCCTGTCTTTCGAACAGATAGAATTCGATTTCCGGATGCACGTAGAAGGTGAAGCCTTTTTCCTTGGCTTTCGACAGAGCCTGCTTCAGCACATGACGCGGATCGCCCAACGACGGCTCGCCATCAGGGGTAAGCACGTCGCAGAACATGCGCGCGGTGCCTTGCGGGCCTCCACGCCACGGCAGAATCTGGAATGTCGACGGGTCGGGCTTGACGATCATATCGTCTTCGGACACACGGGTGAGGCCTTCCACCGCGGAACCGTCGAATCCGAGCCCTTCCTCGAACGCAGCTTCCAATTCAGCCGGTGCGATAGCCACGGACTTCAGCGTTCCCAACACATCCGTGAACCACAAACGAATGAAGCGCACGTCACGTTCTTCGACTGTGCGCAAAGCAAACTCTTGCTGTTTATCCATAGTGCCCCATCGTTCCATGCGCATGTTACGAAAGTCGTTAACACGCGCCGAATATGACGAGACCGTCCACGTTGTGGACGGCCGTATCGTCATGGGTTTGCGAACAATGCTCAACGTGCGACTTCAAGCGCCTCTTCCAAAGTGAAGGCGCGCGCATACAGCGATTTGCCGAGAATCGCGGAATCCACGCCCAGATCGGCAAGTTCCTTGATGGCGCGCAGGTCATCGAGCTTGGAAATGCCACCGGACGCGGTGGCCTTCGCATCAGTGCGTTCCGCAACCTCACGCAGCAGATCGATGTTCGGACCGCTCATCATGCCGTCGCGAGCCACGTCGGTGACCACGTAACGAGAGCAGCCAACGGAATCCAGGAACGCCATGGTTTCGAACAGATCGCCGCCTTCCTTCACCCATCCGCGGGCTGCGAGGGTGTGGCCGCGCACGTCAAGGCCAACGGCCACGCGATCGCCGTACTTCTTGATGACGGAAGCGGTCCAATCCGGATTCTCAAGCGCTGCCGTGCCAATGTTCACACGGGCGGCGCCTGCTTCCAAAGCTGCGTCGAGGGATGCGTCGTCGCGCACGCCACCGGACATTTCGATATTGACCTTGTCGCCAAGCTCCTTGACGATGGCGCGCAGCTGGTCACGGTTGTTGCCCGTGCCGAATGCCGCGTCAAGGTCGACCAGATGAATCCATTCCGCACCGGACTCGACCCACGTGCGGGCAGCCTCCAGCGGCGAACCGTAATCGGTTTCCGAACCGGATTCGCCTTGGCGCAAGCGAACGGCCTTGCCATCACGAACATCGACTGCGGGAAGCAATGTCAAAGACATGTCTGTACCTCTCTGTGATCAACCGACCGCCACTAAACGGCAATCGCAAATAAATGTACCAAGTGGTCGTTTTAAAAGCGTATATGTCAAAGCATCGTCGAAACAATCATCGGCGATCTCGCACCATCAGAACGTCGCAATCCAATTGCGCAGCAGCTGCGAGCCCGCTTCGGCGGATTTTTCAGGGTGGAACTGCGTGGCGAACAGCGGACCACGCTCGTAGGCCGCCACGAAACGGCTACGTCCGTACGTGCACCAGGTCACGCGCTCCTCGGCGTCACCGAAATCAAGCTGGTCGCCGGACGTGTCGGCGGGAGCGGCACTCATCGCGGCGAAGGAATGTACGAAATAGAAACGTTCACCTTCCACACCCTTCATGAGCACGGAACCTTCCGGCGCCTCGACGGTGTCCCATCCCATGTGAGGCACCACATCGGCGTCAAGCAGTTCCACGTCGCCCTTGATCAGGCCAAGGCCCGGAGTGCCGGTGCCGTGTTCCATACCGCGTTCGAACATGATCTGCTCGCCCACGCACACGCCGAGCACCGGTCGCCCGGCACGCAGACGATCCTTGATCACGGTGTCTCCGCCTACCGACTTGAGTCCTTCCATGCATGCGCCGAAAGCGCCCACGCCGGGCACTACCAGACCGTTGGCTTCCAAGGCCTGCCGATGGTCGGAAGTGAGGGTCACGTCAAGGTCGAGATCAGCCAGTGCACGAACCATGGAACGCACGTTGCCGAAACCATAATCGAAAACCACCACGGAAGTCATGGGCGTTCTCCTTCTTGTGTCATTCGTTGTTCTGTGACGCGAGTCGTCTTGTGTCGCATAACGCATGTTCGGCAGGATGACTCGCGTTTACCGTCGTTAACTGATGCTTGATGTGCCGCGTCCGAACCGCGTATGCTCGGCGATAATGCTCATCGCCGCATCCCGATCAAGGTCAGCGGAATCGAAAATGGTCATATCCGCCTGTTCCAGCGCGTTCATATCGGTGATGCCCAGCATGAGATCCTCAACGAACGGCGCGGTGGAGGTGAATAGCACCGGCGGAGCGAAGGTTTTGCCCGCTCTGCCTTCCACGTACATCGTCGCTTCGAGCTTGTCCGCACGGTTGACGGCAAGAATCGCGGGCATGCCGGCAACGACGATCGTCATGTCTTTGACCGCCGCTTCCGGACCGTCTCCGTCGAGATTGCGCAGCACCGCGACAGCACCTTGCGCCGATCCGATGCATTGCGCGGAAATGTCGGACAATTCACAGAATGCCGACAGCAATCGTGGCGAGGTCAGTCTGGTGATGATCACCGCCACTTTCGCGCGATTGCCAAGCAGTCCCTGCAGCTCGTCTTCGAATTTCAACGAATCCTCAGCCGCGTTGAGCATGTCGTCGACTTCCGAGGATTCGGAGGATTCGGAGGATTCCGCGTTATCGGAAGCTTCGGAGGAATCGAAAGCTTCAGATGGCGGATTGTCCGCCCGCTCATGCTTGGACGCTTCGGCATCCTTGAATTCCTGCTCGAAGCCAGCCATGGCCGCTTCCAGTTCCTCTTCGCTGAAATGCATGCCGTCGGCGTTGAGGTCACCGAAATCGTTTGATCCATCGAATCCTTGGAAATCGTCGAAATCGTTATTTCGATCGTCGCTCATCACAGAGCGCCCTTCGTGCTCGGAATACCGTCGACACGCGGATCCGACTCGATGGCGAAACGAAGCGCACGTGCCAAGGCCTTGAACTCGGCTTCGGCGATGTGGTGCGGATCACGGCCGGAGATCACCTGCAGATGCAGGCAGATTCCGGCATGCATGGCGATGGATTCCATAACGTGACGCACGAGGGAGCCGGTGAAATGGCCGCCGATCATGCAGTATTCGAAGCCTTCCGGCTCGCCGGTGCACACGCAGTACGGACGCCCGGAAATATCGACCACGGCCTTGGCAAGCGCCTCGTCCAACGGCACGGTCGCATCAGCGAAGCGACGGATGCCGCGCTTGTTCCCCAGCGCCTGCTTCAACGCCTCACCGAACACGATGGCGATGTCTTCGACGGTATGGTGCGCGTCGATGTCGGTGTCACCCGTGGCCTTGATGGTCAGGTCAATCAGCGAATGCTTGCCGAGCGCCGTCATCATATGGTTGTAGAACGGCACCGACGTGTCGATGTCAGTTTTGCCGGTGCCGTCGAGATTCAGGCTCAGTTCGACCTTGGATTCGCTGGTTTCACGAACGATGGTTGCGGTACGCGCCATGTTGCGACTCCTTTTGGAAAATGTTCGGTCCTGTTGTGTTGGTTCAGTCCCGTATGTGCTCAGTCTTGTTCCACAATACGCAACACTTCGACCAAGGCTTCACGGAAACGCGCCATTTCCTCGTCGGTGCCCATGCATACGCGCATCCAGCCGTCAGGGCCGACGGTGCGGATGAGCACACCACGCTTGAGCAGTTCGTCGAAGATGCGGTCGCGATCGTCGAAATGACCGCCGAACAGAATGAAGTTGGACTGCGTCTCGGCCACTTCGAGCGGCTGGCCCTTGTAGGTTTGTTCCTTGAGCCATGCCGCGGTCTGATTGCGGGTGTCACGCAGATGCGCCACACGGCTGAGCTGTTCGTCGGTATGTTCGAACGCGGCAAGCGCGGCTGCCTGGGTGACGGCCGACAGGTGGTACGGCATACGCACGATGCGCACACAGTCGATAATGCCCTTGTTGGCGGCCAGATAGCCGACTCGCGCGCCTGCGAAGGCGAACGCCTTGCTCATGGTTCGGCTCACGGCGAGATTCTCATACTCGCCGATGAGTTCGAGCGCGGTGGGCGTGCCCGGATCACGGAATTCGATGTAGGCTTCGTCCACCACGACCACCGGATGCACGCCTTCGGCGGCACCGGCCACTTCAGCGGTTTCGGCGGCGCCGAGCACGCGCTTGAGATCATCCATCTTCAGCGGTGTGCCGGTCGGATTGTTCGGGCTGGTGAGCACGATCATGGCCGGCTTGACGTCTTCGATGGCCTTGATGGTGGCGTCGACGTTCAGCGAGAAATCCTCGTTGCGGTGCGCAAGCTTCCATGTGGTGAACGTGTCGCGGGCGTATTCCGGATACATCGAATACGTCGGATCGCAGCCGAGCGCAATGCGTCCTGGACCGCCGAAAGCTTGGAACAGCTGCAGCATGATCTCGTTGGATCCGTTGGCACCCCACAACTGGTCGACTTCCAGCTTGACGCCGGACTCGCGTTCGAGATAGTCGCAGAATGCCTGACGCAACGCGATATGCTCACGATCCGGGTAACGGTTGAGCGTCAGAGCGATTTCCTTGACTCGCTGCGCGATGGTTTCGACCACTGCCGGTTCCGGCGCATACGGATTCTCGTTGACGTTGAGGCATACCGGCACGTCCAATTGCGGCGCACCGTACGGCTCCTCACCGATCAGATCGTTGCGCAGCGGAAGATATGCCGGAATGGCGTTGCTGGAAGTCTCACTCATCGAAGGCCTGCCTGCTCTTCCTGTTCCTTGATGGTTTCCTTGTTGTACGGATCGTCGATGAAACGGCTCAGCACGCTTTCACCGTGTGCCGGCAGATCTTCGGAAACGGCGAAGGCGTTCACACGAGCAGCGAGGGTCTTCAATCCCTGCTCGTCGTATTCGATGACTTCGACCGGCTTCATGAAGGTGTGCACGCCCAGACCGGAGGCGAAGCGTGCAGTGCCGGAAGTCGGCAGCACGTGGTTGGAGCCGGACATGTAGTCGCCCAGCGGCACCGGAGAGTACGGGCCACGGAAGATGGCACCGGCGTTGCGAATCTTGGCGATCACGGCATCCGGGTCGGCGGTCTGGACCTCAAGGTGTTCGGCGGCATACGCATTGGCCGCGTCAATGGACTGCTCGATGCCATCGGTGAGGATGATGCCGGACTGGCGTCCGCGTAGCGACGTGTTCACACGCTCGGAGTGCTCGGTGCGCGGCACACGGTACTTGAGGTTCTCCTGCACCTGTTCGGCAATCTCTTCGCTGTCGGTGATGAGCACGGAACCGGCGAGTTCGTCATGCTCGGCCTGACCGATCAGATCGGCGGCCAGCCAGCTCGGGTTGGCACCCTTGTCTGCGATGATGGCGATTTCGGTCGGTCCTGCCACGGCGTCGATGCCGACGATGCCGGACACCATGCGCTTGGCGGTAGCGACGAAGATGTTACCCGGACCGGTGATCTTGTCGACCGGATCGCACAGGATTTCGCCGTCCTGCGGTTCGGAACCCTTGGCGCCGTAAGCGAACATGGCCACGGCCTGAGCGCCGCCGACCGCATACACTTCGTCAACGCCGAGAATGGCGCAGGTGGCGAGAATGGTCTTGTCAGGCAGACCGTCGGCATTGTTACGGCTCGGCGGGGTTGCGATGGCGAGGGATTCCACGCCGGCGGCCTGTGCCGGGACCACGTTCATGATGACGGAGCTCGGGTAGACGGCCTTGCCACCCGGCACATACAGGCCGACACGCTGCACCGGAATCCAACGCTCGGAAACGCGCGCGCCTTCAGCCAGATCGGTGTGGAACGGCGCCGGCACCTGGGAAGCGGACACGGCGCGGGAGCGGCGCACGGATTCTTCGATGGCGGCACGCACTTCCGGATCCAACTCGTCGACGGCGGCCTTCATGGCTTCCACCGGCACGCGCAGGTTCTCCGGACGAATATGGTCGAATTTCTCCGCGAAGTCACGCAGGGCCGCAGCACCGCGGGCCTTCACATCGTCAAGGATGGGCTGCACGAGATCGGTGGCCTCGTTGGTGCCCATCTCGGCGCGAGGCATAGCCTCCAGCATTTCAGCTCGGGTCAGCTTCTTGCCACGCAGGTCAATGATTCGCATATAGTTTTCTTCGCTCATAACGCCCCATGGTAACAACGTGATGTCACGAGAACGCCCGCGCGTCTCAAGTTCAGCCGCATAGTGAGATATTCGGCTGAACTTTCGGCATCATCCCCACGACCGGTCAGCCCAAAGGCAGAGAACTGGGACCGAAAAGGATTTTGATTTCGGCGAACAGACTCGTGTCGCGGCGTACGCGGAAACGGTCGCCGAACGTCAGTACCTTGGCGTTGCCCTTATCGTCCATCAAGGCGAGCTTCACTTCGCAGGGTCCAGGATGATTTGAAAGAATCTGTCCCAACTGCTGCACATGCGATTGGTCAAGCGCAATCGGCGGCAGCATAATCGTCACCGGCTTCTCATCCTGCGCTTCCAACGTCGGCACGTTGAATTCCGTGGCACGCATGCTTACCGTCTCATCGCGTTTCTCAACCTGTCCGCGAATCTGCACCACCGTGTCGACCGCCAGTTCGGGAGCGGCGGCCTCATACACTTTGCCGAAGAACATGCACTGGATGGAGCTTTCCAAATCCTCGATGGTCACAATCGCCCAAGGATTGCCCTTCTTCGACATACGACGGTCCACGTTCGTGATCAAACCCGCCACCGTCACCTGCTGGCCGTCAGGCATATTCGCCGCGCGATCGATCAGATGCGCGATCGACATTTCACGCAACGACACCAGAATCGACTGCATACCGCTCAACGGATGGTCGGACACATACAAGCCAAGCATTTCACGTTCGAAATTCAGCTTGGTTTTCTTATCCCACTCCTCCACATCGGGCACATTCACCATGGCATCGCCCATGCCCGCATCGTCTTCGCCGGCATCTTCCAAATCGGAGAACAAATCAAACTGGCCTTCGGCCTGCTTGCGTTTCAAACCGACCACCGAATTAATCGCAGCCTCATGAATCGTAAACAAGGCACGACGGTTCGGATCGATCGAATCAAACGCACCGGCCTTAATCAACGATTCAACCAATCGACGATTCAACGCCTCCATCGGCACACGCCTGATGAAATCAGGGAAATTCACATACTTGCCATGATCGTTCTCACGTTCCTTGACAATCGCATCAACCGCAGCCTTGCCAACGTTACGGATGGCGCCAAGACCGAAACGCACCACATCGCCGACAGCGGAATACTCGTACACCGACTCGTTCACGTCAGGAGACAACACCTGGATGCCCATGCGACGAGCCTCGCCCAAATACAACGCGGTCTTGTCTTTGTTCGTACTCGCACCCTGCAGCAACGCGGCCATGAATTCCACCGGATAATGCGTTTTCAGATATGCAGTCCAATATGAAATCAAACCGTATGCGGCCGAATGCGCCTTGTTGAACGCATAGCCCGAAAACGGCACAAGAATATCCCACACGGCCTGCGCCGCCTCCTGGGAATACCCATGCTCCTTCATGCCCGCGAAGAACGGCACCTTCTCCTTGGCCAGCACCTCGGGCTTCTTCTTGCCCATTGCTCGACGCAACACGTCTGCCTTGCCCAACGAATAACCCGCCAGAATACGCGCGGCCGACTGCACCTGCTCCTGATACACGATCAGACCATACGTTTCGTCAAGCACTTCCTTCAACGGCTCGGCCACTTCAGGATGAATCGGCGTGATCTTCTGCAAACCATTCTTACGCTTCGCATAATTCGTATGCGAATCCATATCCATCGGACCAGGACGATACAACGCGATCAATGCGGAAATATCGTTGAAGTTATTCGGCTTCAACGTTTTCAGCAACGAACGCATACCATCAGAATCCAACTGGAACACGCCAAGCGTGTCACCTCGCGACAACAGATCGTACGTGGCACGATCGTCCAATGGAATCTTCGTATGGTCGATACGCGTCTTGCCATTCGCCTCGATATTGTTCAACGTATCGCGAATAACCGTCAAGTTGGAAAGACCAAGGAAGTCCATCTTGACTAAACCAAGCGTTTCACACGTATGATACTCCAACGTGGTCGTAACCGTACCATCGGTACGTTCCAGCAGCGGCGACGTATTCGAAATCGGCTCGCTACCCATGATCGTGGCGCACGCATGCACACCGGTCTGACGGATCAAGCCTTCGATACCCATCGCCTCATCCGTGACGCGCTTCACATCCGGATCGGAATCATAAAGCTCACGGAATTCGCGGGCCTCCGCATAACGCTTCGAACTCGGCTCGAAAATATCATGCAGCGGAATATCCTTGCCACCCGTCTGCGCCGGCGGCAACGCCTTGGTGATGCGCTCGCCCATGGAGAATTCGTAGCCCATGATTCGTGCGGAGTCCTTCAGCGCCTGTTTGGTTTTGATGGTGCCGTAGATCACGCATTGCGCGACCTTGTCTCGCCCGTACTTGTCTCCGACATAGTCAAGCACGCGACCGCGGCCGTCCGGATCGAAATCGACGTCGATATCAGGCAGCGACACACGTTCCGGGTTAAGGAATCGTTCGAAGATCAAGCCGTGCTTGATTGGATCGAGTTCGGTGATGCCCATGGCATACGCCACCATGGCGCCTGCCGCGGAGCCACGGCCAGGTCCGACCATCACACCATGCGATTTGGCCCAGTTGATGTAGTCGGCCACCACAAGGAAGTATCCGCAGAACTGCATCTGACAGATCACACCGCATTCGTAATCGGCCTGCTTGAGCACTTCGATCGGCGGATGCCCGTCATAACGCCGTTCCAAGCCTTCCTCGACTTTTTTCAGGAACAGCGACGTCTCATCCCAACCTTCCGGGCAGTCGAATTGGGGCATGAACGCGCCATCTTCATGATCGTCGAACATGACATTGCAGCGTTCGGCGATTTCCAACGTATTGTCGCATGCTTCGGGAATGTCTTTGAACAGCTCACGCATTTCTTCGGCGGATTTCAGATAGTAGCCGGTGCCGTCAAATTTGAATCGTCCCGGCTCGTCAAGCGTGGATCCCGAATTGATGCACAGCATGGCATCCTGAGAGCCGGCGTCTTCGGCGCGCACGTAATGGGAATCGTTGGTGGCGAGCAGCGGCGCGTTCAGTTTTTTCGCAATGTCCAGCAGACCGTCGGTCACCTGTTTTTCGATTTTCAGACCGTGGTCCATGAATTCGATATAGAAATTGTCACGTCCGAAAATATCCTGCAATTCGCCTGCCGCACGTAATGCCTCGTCGAATTGGCCGAGCAGCAGTCGCGTTTGGATGATGCCCGACGGGCATCCGGAAGATGCGATAATGCCTTTCGAATATTTGGCAAGGATTTCCTTATCCATTCGGGGGTATCGCATGACACGTCCCTCGAGATTCGCGTCAGTGGACGCCTTCATCAGATTGACAAGGCCCTCATCGGTTTCCGCCCACATCGTAAGGTGGGTGATCAGGCCACCGCCGGATACGTCGTTGGGGTTGCGCCTGCGATGTTGCGGATCGATATCGGGATTCCAGTTGGTATCCCAGCTGACGCGGGTTTGATCTTGGCGTGCGGTTTCCGGCGTCACATACGCTTCAATGCCGATAATCGGTTTGACGCCTTCCTTGACCGCAGTGCTCCACATTTCGTATGCGCCATGCATGTTGCCGTGATCGGTGATGCCGACGGCCGGCATGTTGAGTTCTTTGGCGCGCTTGACCAGATCCGGAATCTTTGACGCCCCGTCAAGCAGTGAATAATGCGTGTGATTATGCAGTTGCACGAAATTTCCGGAAGTAGCCATACGTTCCAATCTACCGGTGATTGGTGACGTGCGATCACACTTCAGGCTTGTCTTGTGTGTCGTGCCTGCCGCGCATCACGTCGAGCGCATGCTGCAAATCAGCTGGATAATGCGATTTCACCGTGGTCCACACATGGGTTCGCGGATGGCGGAATTCAAGTTGCTTGGCGTGCAGCCACTGCCGTTCCAATCCCAATGCCTCACCCAACTGCGGATTGGCACCGTACATGGCGTCTCCCGCAAGCGGATGCCCGATGGACGAGAAATGCACGCGGATCTGATGGGTTCGACCGGTTTCCAGATTCACGGAAACCAACGTCGCCTCACCGAAACGTTCCATCACATCCCAATGGGTGATGGCTTCTTTGCCGGCGGGCGTAACGCAAAAACGAAAATCGGAGACTTTGGCACGTCCGATCGGCGCTTCGATCGTGGCCTTGTTTTCCTTGAGATTGCCTTGCACGAGCGCATGATAGGTTTTGACGACTTCATGTTCGGCGAACTGCCTGCGCATTTCCACGTAGGCGAGGTCAGATTTGCACACGAGCATCAATCCGGATGTGCCCACGTCGAGGCGGGATACGATACCCTGACGTCCCGCGGCGCCGTAGGAGGTGATGTGCACTCCCCTGTCAAGCAGACTGCCGAGCACCGTCGGACCGGTCCAACCGACGGAAGCGTGAGCAGCCACACCCACTGGCTTGTCGACCACTATGACGTCATCGTCTTCGTAGACCACTGCCATATCTCGTGCGATCGGTTCAGGCTCGGTCCGTTCCTCGACAATATCGAATTCGACGGTTTCGCCTGATTGCAGAGTCGATGATTTGGAAATGTCACGACCAAGCACGCGCGCCTGTCCACTTTCGATGAGTTCCGCGGCCTTGGCTCGGGAGATACCAAGCATCTTGGCCACGGCCACATCGAATCGTTTGCCGACAAGCGCGTCGGGTGCGGGAACAAGACGGCTCATGCGTTCTGGTCTCCGGTCGTCTGTTTCGTCTGTTCTGCGGCCTGTTCGTCAAGATCCTTCTGGCTGAAGGGCTCTCCGACAAACAGCAGTACGACGGCGGCGACGCCCGCCACCATCAGGAAAATATCCGCAACATTGCCGACCGACCATCCGTAATTGAGGAAATCGACGACCTTGCCATTAAGGAAACCTTCGGCATACATCACACGATCGATGAGATTGCCCAATGCTCCTGCGAAAGCAAGAGCGAACACCACCGTCCATTTCATGGAAATGGTACGGATTGCCAGTACGGCCAACGCCACGCATGCCACGATGGCAAGCAACGAAATCAACCAGGTCATGTTGGATCCCATGCCCAAGGACGCACCCGGATTATGCACCAGCGTGAATGAGAGGATGCCCGGAATCACACGTACCGTCTGCCCGTCGGCAAGCGCCGACTGCGCCCATGCCTTGCTGATCTGGTCGAGTACCAGTGCCACAACGGCGATACACGCAAAGACGGCCACGCGGGTGCGCAGCCGTCTTTGATCATTTGTCATGATGTCAGACACAGCCTAATCTCAGTCGTCCTGGGAGTCCTGATCATAGTTGTTCGTGTCGGACACCTGGGACACGAGCTGGCCGAGGAATTCGGTAAGACGTGCACGGTATTCGGTTTCGAACTGCTTGAGGCCCTGAATGTTGCCTTCGATGACCTTGGTCTGCGCTTCGAGATTGTCGCGGACCTGCTGGGCGTAGTCGTCGGCTGCGGTACGGGTCTTCGAATCGTAGTCGAAGGCGCGCTTCTGCACTTCGGACTCGTATTCGTCGGCTTCGTTGTGCTTCGTGGAGAAGTAGGTATCACCATCCTGGGTCTTCTGAGCAAGATAGGCGTCGCCTTCCTGAGTCTTCTGATCCAAGTAAGCATCACCCTCCTGCGTCTTCTGAGCAAGATAGGCGTCGCCTTCCTGAGTCTTCTGATCCAAGTAGGTATCACCCTCCTGCGTCTTCTGAGCAAGATAGGCGTTACCTTCCTGAGTCTTCTGATCCAAGTAAGCATTACCTTCCTGAGTGCGCTGCGCCAGATAGTCATCGCCTTCCTGAGCACGCTTGGTCAGATAGGCATCGCCTTCCTGAGTCTTCTGGTTCAAGTAGCCATCAGCCTTGGCACGAGTGTCAGCCGAATACTGATCGGCTTCGGAACGGGTGCCTTCGGAGTAGTTGTCGGCTTCGGTGCGAGTGCGGTTGGAGTAATCGTTGGCATTGCCGATGAGCTCATCGTACCTACGCTGGGACTCGTCGGTGATTTCCTTAGCCTTGGCTTTGCCCTTGTCGACGTACTGGTCGTGCAGCTGCATAGCCAGGGTCAGCATGGCGGTGGCACGCTCCGGCTCCGTGTTGGCGCTGGCTGCGGCTCCTGCAATCTTCTGCAGGCTTCCGGTTTCGGTACTCGGTTCGACCTTGGCGACCTGCTCGCGCAGCTGGGCTTCACGCTGCTGCGATTCCTGCAGCTGCTGTGCAAGCTGCTGAATCTGCGCGGCCTGCTGCTGGGCACGCTCATCCTGCTGCTGGGACTGTGCCGCATGCTGCTGCGTGAGCTGCTGAGCTTGGGCGACCTGCTCCTGAGCCTCTTCAAGCCTTGCATTGAGCTGCTGGATCTCAGCCGCCTGCTGCTGGGCCACCACAACCTGCTGCTGTGCGGAAGCCAGCTGACGGGACAGGTCTTCGGTCTGTGCACGGAATGCGTCGCGCTCATGCTGCATGGAGGTCAGCTGTTCGCCCAGATCCGCCTGGCCTGCAGCTTCAGCCGCCTGTGCGGTGAGCTGGTCGACCTGTGCGGACAGGCGATCCACCTGACCCTTGAGCTGTTCGTTCTGAGCCGACAGAGCACGGTTGCTTTCCTCAGCCTCGGTGAGCTTGGCTGCTGCGACCTGTGCGGCCTGAGCTGCCTGATCACCAGCGCCAGCTGCCTGCTCGGAGGCGGACTTCAATGTCGCGTTCTCCTGCTGCAGGGACTGAACCTGGGCGCTGAGCTCGGAAATCTTGGAGTTGAGCCCCGCAACATCCGGGCCGAGGGACTGAGTAGCCTGGCCGCTGGCAACCGCCTGCTTGCCAAGGGCCTCCACCGTCTCGGTTACCTGATCGAGAAAATCGTCGACTTCATCGACGTCATACCCCTCCTTGAACCTCACGGTCTGGAAGGTATGCTCTCTGATATCTTTCGGCGTCAACAGAGCCATAAATCTTACACCTCGCTTTGGGCTTGATGCCTTGCTGTTGTTGCTTTCATTGTTCGACTCTAGCACGGGACCACCGATTTTTTGCGAAAAATCGGCATTTGACATACATTAAATGAGGAAATCAATAGCAATGAGAATGAAATAAAGAACGATGAATGCCACATCGAAGTAGATGGGACCCAATGGAATAGGGCGGATATATTGGCGTAGCCAGCGCAGTGGGGGCTCCGTCAACTGGTAAACCGCGTCGATCAACGACGACACCAACCCCCGTGGACGCCATGCCGATGCCAACACAGCAACCCAATCGAGAATCATGCGAATGAACAGCACCAGAATGTAGGCATTCACCAAAAAGTGGACGATGCTACCGATCAAAGACAAAATCATGGAGCACCACCTTAGCAACAGAACATAACAAAGCCCCCGTCACGGGTGACGGAGGCTTCATGCAGTCTGCTTTCGCAACGGCTTTCGTCTATATCAGTCGGCGAACAAATCGTGCGACGAGTTATTCGCCTGCGGTTCCTCAACCTTGATGTTCACCTGAGCTGGGCTCAGCAGGAACACGCGCGGAGTGACACGTTCGATGGAGCCACGCACGCCAAAAACCACACCCGCGGAAAAGTCCACAATGCGATACGCCACGGCCTCGGCCACACCGGTCAGGTTCAGCACCACCGGAACGCCGTCGCGAATGGCACGTCCGACCAGCTGAGCGTCCTCATAGGATTTCGGGTGAATCGTGGTGATACGGCTCACCCTTCCGCCTTGGAACGGGTTGGCTTTGGTCTGCTCGCGCGGTGCGGACGTCGCGGCAGGAGTCGAAGCCATCGGGGTCACGGAATGGTCGGAATCGAACGAGGTTTCGCTGCTCTCAGCCTCCTCGTTGAAATCCTCGTCACCTTCGGCAACGTCGGTCATGCCCAAATAGGACATCGCGCTTTTCATAAAACCTGCCATGAACGATCCTTTCGCGTCTTCGCGTTGCTTTTAGCGCAGGAAATCCGGAATATCCAAATCGCCGGCGTCGTTCGAAGACACCACTTCATGCTCGGTGGTCTGGTCGAATGACGGAACGACGGGTTCCGGAGTGGACGGAATATAAGTGGACAGCGGCTGCACCTTCGGGGCTTCCGGAGTCTGAATAAGCTGAGGCTGGGGCTGCTGCGGAACCGCCGCTGCCCTCGGGGCTGCGGACAACGCCGACAGCGGCACCGTGCTTTCCGCAGGCTCTGCCTGCTTCTGGGCTTCAGCCTGAGCCGCCTTCTTGGAGTTGGCATCAAAGCCTGCGGCGATAACGGTGACACGCACTTCGTCGCCGTAAGCGTCGTCGAGGGAAAGACCCCAGATGATCTGTGCTTCCGGATGGATGGCCTTGCCCACCAGCTGGGTGGCGGCGGCCGCTTCCTGCAACTTCAGATCGGACGGGCCGGCGATATTGATCAGCGCGCCGTGGGCACCCTCGATGCTTTCTTCCAGCAGCGGCGAGCTGATGGCGATTTCAGCTGCCTGGGTGGCGCGATCCTCGCCTCGTGCGGAGCCGATGCCGAACAGTGCGGTGCCCGCGCCACGCAGAATAGCGTTGACATCGTTGAAGTCGACGTGAATGTACGAGTTCGAAGAAATCAGGTCGGTGATGCCCTGCACGCCGGCCAGCAAGGCGGTGTCGGCGGTCTTGAACGCATCGACGATGCCGATGGTGCGATCGGAAAGCTCAAGCAGTCGATCGTTCGGAATCACGATCAGCGCATCGACTTCCTTGCGCAGATTCTCAATGCCAAGTGCTGCGGAAGCCGCACGCTGGGGACCTTCAAAGCTGAACGGGCGGGTAACCACCGCAATGGTCAAGGCACCCTGCTGATGCGCGGCGCGAGCCACGATCGGGCTTGCACCGGTACCGGTGCCACCACCCTCACCGCAGGTCACGAACACCATATCGGCACCCTTGAGCGATTCCTCGATATCGGACTGATGATCCTGAGCGGCCTTGGCACCCTTCTCCGGGTCGGCACCTGCGCCAAGCCCGCGGCTGGTGGCATCGTTCAAGGAGATCTTGACATCGGCGTCGGAACGCATCAGGTCCTTCGCGTCAGTATTGATCGCAATGAATTCAACACTTTGAAGACCCTCGGCAATCATGCGATTGACGGCATTACCGCCAGCTCCACCAACACCGACAACCTTGATATTCGTTTTGTCGTTGAAATTGTCAGTCTGGGCAATCTCGCTCACCATAGTCTCCTGTCACTCGCGTTTACGCACAACTTTATCGCAGACACGCTGCAGTACGCGCACTTTTCGCCGTGTGTAACGGCGTTTTTTCACTTTTTTATTGCTAACGTGTTCATTTCGCCTGCGATTTACCCGCTTTCGGTGCCCCCACGACGATTTAACCACATCAGCATGTCATATTCAATAGCTGGCGTCCATAGGATCATCCCCAAACAACGCCTGACGTTCATCATGCGTTGTTTCCCGTGATTCCAACCATCCGTAAGGCAGATGCACTTTCTTTGCGAAGCGCACGCGCCCCCTTGGCTTGTCGACCACTCGCTCGGGAAAACGGATGTTGGGATCCAGCTTGCCTATTTCGGCTCTGACATCCTCAAGATTTTCACATTCCATGAACGCGCGACGGGTGGAGCCTCCAACGGGGAATCCCTTGAGATACCACGCGATATGCTTACGCAGATCATGCACGGCCATCTGCTCATCGCCATCATAGAATTCGGTCAACAGTTCCGCATGGCGTTCAACCACACGGCACACATCTCCTAACGTGGGGTCAACACGCTTGTCGCTGCCAGCGAACGCATTCTTGATATCGGCGAACAGCCATGGCCTGCCTTGGCAGCCGCGGCCAATCGCAACGCCGGCGCAACCGGTTTCGGCAACCATGGCAAGCGCATCGTTCGCACCCCAAATATCGCCGTTGCCGAACACTGGAATGTCAAGCGCTTCGACCAGCTCGCCAATCCGGCTCCAGTCGGAATGCCCGCCGTAATATTCGGCGGTGGTACGCGCGTGCAAGGTCACCGCCTTGCAGCCTTCCTCCTGCGCGATATGGCCCGCTTCCAAGAACGTTTCATGCTCATGGTCGATGCCGACGCGGATTTTAGCCGTCACCGGCACGTTGGCAGCATCGCAGACCTTGACCACACGCTGGATGATCTCGCGAAACAGATCCGTCTTCCACGGCAAAGCCGATCCGCCGCCGCGTCGGGTCACTTTCGGCACGGGGCATCCGAAGTTCAGATCGACATGGTCGGCCATGTTTTCGTCGATGACGATTTTCGCGGCCTGTTCCACGATCGCCGGGTTCACACCGTACAGTTGCAGCGAACGGATTTTCTCGCTCGGCGCGAAATGGCACAACCGCAACGCTTTGGGATTGCGTGCGACCAACGCGCGCGCGGTGATCATTTCGGCCACGTATAGACCGTCCGGTCCGTAGCTTTCGCAAATCACGCGGAACGGCCAGTTGGTAACGCCCGCCATAGGCGAAAGCACCACCGGGGTTTCAACGTGTACCGACCCTAAATCAACAGGCTTCATAACCGGAGGAACCGACGGCCTCACCGCGTCGGTACGCGGGTCGAGCACGTCGGATTCCTCGTAAGCAGTCACAATGCTATCTGGCATAAGAACGCTATGGTAACCAGTATCCAGCTTTAATACAAGCCACCGGCTTCGGCGATCTTGACGGACTCAGGCCAAGCCTCGCCGCCCATCTCAACCGGCACCTGCGGGTAACGTACATGCTTCTCGCCAATACGTGCGGCCACATAATCAGCCACCTTGTCGAGTGCGACGCGCTCCTGCTGCATGGTATCACGTTCACGAATGGTGACGGCCTGATCGTCAAGCGTGTCGAAGTCGACGGTGATGCACAGCGGGGTGCCGATTTCGTCTTCACGGCGATAGCGACGACCGATCGCACCGGCCTCGTCATAGTCGATCATCCAGTCATGCTGACGCAAATCGGCGGCCAGATCGTGTGCCACGGTCTGCAATTCCGGCTTCTTGCTCAACGGCAGTACAGCGGCCTTGACCGGAGCCAGGCGCGGATCAAGGCGAAGCACGGTGCGCTTGTCGACGCCGCCCTTGGTATTCGGGGCCTCGTCAACGTCGTAGGCGTCAACAAGGAAGGCCATGAGGGAACGGGTCAGGCCGGCGGCCGGTTCGATGACGTACGGCACGTATTTTTCGCCGGTGGCCTGGTTGAAGTAGCTCAGATCCTCGCCGGAATGCTTGGCATGCGCGGAAAGATCGAAGTCGGTACGGTTGGCGACGCCTTCAAGCTCGCCCCAATCGGAACCCTGGAAGCCGAACTTGTATTCGATGTCGACGGTACGCTTCGAATAGTGGGCCAGCTTCTCCTTCGGATGCTCATAATGGCGCAGGTTCTCCGGCTTCACACCAAGGTCGATGTACCACTGGGTACGCGCGTCGATCCAGTACTGGTGCCATTCCTCATCGGTGCCCGGAGCCACGAAGAATTCCATTTCCATCTGCTCGAACTCGCGGGTGCGGAAGATGAAGTTGCCCGGAGTGATCTCGTTACGGAAGGACTTGCCCATGTTGGCGATGCCGAACGGCGGCTTGGAACGCGAAGAAGTCATCACGTTCTTGAAGTCCACGAAAATGCCCTGTGCGGTTTCCGGACGCAGGTAGTGCAGCGAGTTCTCGTCTTCGACCGGTCCGAGGTGGGTGCGCAGCATCATGTTGAAGTCGCGCGGTTCGGTCCAGTTGCCACGGGTGCCGCAATCCGGGCACACAATGTCTTTCAGGCCGTTTTCCGGCAGCTTGTCGCCATGCTTTTCGGCATAGGATTCCTCAAGCTTGTCGGCGCGGTGGCGCTTGTGGCAGTTGAGGCATTCGATCAGCGGATCGTTGAACACGGACACGTGACCGGAAGCCACCCACACGGCCGGCGGAAGAATAATGGACGTGTCAACGCCCACCACGTCGCCACGGGTGACGACCATGGAACGCCACCATTCGCGCTTGATATTGTCTTTCAGCGCAACGCCGAGCGGACCGTAATCCCACGCGGAACGGGTTCCACCATAGATTTCACCGGCGGGAAAAACAAAGCCACGACGCTTGGCGAGGGATACGACTTCATCGAGTTTGGATACAGCCACAATGCACCTTCTGGTTTGAACGGTTTGGGGTCTTTACAAGCGCAAAGCCTACCTTTACGCGGTGACAGAACGCCACCCGCGTTACTGTTTCGTGGCGTTCTCGTCTTCAACCGTGTCGTTGTCGAGCAATAGCGACCAGATCTTGCAATCGATCACCACGGCATTTTTCGTTTCGTCACCGTTTCTGTCAAGTGTGTAGGTCACATTTTCCGGCACGGCGATACGGTTGATGTTCTGCACGGATGCCACGAAATTACGCATGGCATCATAGCTTCCCGTGGCGGTGATACTTACCGACACCTGCACCAGCTGACCGGCTTGAATGGTACCTTGCATTTCAGCTGGAATGTCGGCGTCGACCGCATCATCGAAATTCACCGATTTGATGGCGACGCCGGTTCCCGCAGCGGACGCATCCAACGAATTGATGAATTCCTGCTGGTTATAGCCGTCTGGAATCTGCCGCTGCAACTGGCGCAAACGGTCTTTCTGCAGGCCGATCGTTTCGCTGGCGATGCGTAATGTTTCGATTTCGTCGCGTGTTTCCTTATTGTTCTCATCGATTTGCGCAGTTTGCGCGTCGGATGATTTGATATGGCTGATTTGCGGGGAAACGCCGACCAGCCATGTCAGCATGATGACGAAGACAATACCTGCGGCCAATGCGATCCATGCGATTTTATGCTTGTTCATGATTGCTCCCGATCATTCATTGGATGTTTCGTCAGTTGCGGTCGCGCTGTCGGTAGTATCAGTCGACTCCCCTGCCGCGGCTTTGTTCAGGCTGTCGCGTAGCTGCTGCTGCAATGCTCGGTTGGCTTCGTCAGCACCGGCCGCGTTGTCGCTTCGTGACGTGGTATTGGTATCCATCTTCAACGACACCGTTCCCGTGTATGTATAGGTGGTGCCGTTTTCATCGCTGTTTTCGGTAATGGAACTCACATAGCCTGTTTTATAGGTAGGAATTGCAGCAAAATTACCGATAAAATCTTTTGCAGATATGAAATCTGGAGAAAGAACGGTAAAATCAACGGAAATCACACCATTCCCAGACCATACTGAAGATGTAGCGCTATGCGAAGAAGCGTCAGACCCGCCAATCTGGAAGCTGCTCAACGACAGGTTCGCGTACTGGCCTCCGGCTGGCAGCGCGCCATTGAGCGAATCCACCACCTTCATCCAATCCATTTCGTCGTAGAGCGCGGCGATACGTGACCTTTGCGAATCGGACAGCGAGTTCAACGTGTCTTCCACGTCTTTGAATTCCGCCTTTTCCTTCTGCAACGACAGGGTTTTCGCCTGTGCCTCCTCCACGCGATGGTCGGCCCAGCTCACGCGCACCGCCATGCCCGCGCTGATGGCAATGGCCGCAACCACCACCACGATAAGCACGTATGACAGCAAGTATTTGATGGCACGATCACGGTTGAGCGTCACGATGGAACGTGGCAGCAGGTTGGCGCGCACATTCCATTCGGCGGGCAGATCAGCCTTTTTGGAGGTTTTCGAACTGCTCGCACGCAGCGCTTTGCCGATGTCGGAAATATTCATCGACAAAATCGAGGTTTTCTCGCCATCACTGGTTTCAGGATTCGGATTATCCTTGATTTTGCCGCGTCGACCGCGGTGGGAGCTGCCGATCTGCTTCATGCTTCCGTTGTTTTTTCTGCTCATCGTCCGTTCACCTCGGCTTCTTTCCGATTACCAGTCCAAGCACTGCGCCCAAATCGATCGCGTGCGCCATGATGTTCTGCCGTTCCACTTCTTTGGAAAGCCGGAAACGGATGAAGGGGTCGCCGATCCGCACCACTTTGTTGATGGAACTGGCCAATACCGGCGGCAGTCCGATCAGTCGTGCGCCGGTTCCGGTAAGCACCACGCCGCTGATGGTGCCGCCCGCATGGTCCACGTCGTACAGGTTGAGCGTATTGCGGATGCCGACGATCAGCTGCGCCGTGGTTTCGCGGATGACTTCCTCGGCTTTTTCGAGTCGTTCGTCGCCGGTCACGTTTTGCAGGCCGATCTGGTTTTTGATGCGTTCGGCGTCTTCGAATGAGATACTGAGCGCGTTGGCGATGGCGTCAGTCACGTCATCCGCGCCGGATGGCACGACGCGCATGTAGGCGGGCTGCCCGTTTTCGAGCACGATCACGTCGGTGCCGTTGCCGCTGATGTTGACCACCGCTTCGGTCTGCTGCTGGTTGGTGTCGGCGAACAGTCTGGCAAGCGCGAACGGGCCCGCATCGATCGATGTGATCACAAATCCCGCGTCTTCGGCTGTGCGCGCGGTTTTTTCCAGTCCGTTACGCAATGTCGCCACGAGTATGCCGTGCAACTGTTTGCCTTGTTCGCTGTCGATGACGTTCAATGGCACGAAGTCGAGCTCGGATTCCTCAATAGGCAGCGGAATCATGCCTTTGGCTTGGAAAGGCAAGGTGGATTTCAGATCGTTCAGCGACATGTAGGGAAAGTCCGCCTCGCGAAACACCATGCGTCGGCTGGAGTAGACGAGAGCCGTGTCCTCGCGGGGGAATTTGAATCGCTTCACCAGTGTGTTCAGCAGTCCGGCCACCACATCATGGTCGACCACTTCGCCATCCACTACGGCTCCGTTCGGCAACGGGATCGCCTGGAAATGCTTGATGGTGGGCAGATCCGAATACGGGTCTGCTATGACCGCCGCACGGATGGCGTCGTTCGCGATCGACAGCGCCGTTATTGATCTCATGCTCTCTCCTTATATATAACGTGTTGCAGGTTGGCTGGGGATTGGTTCAGGCGAGTCCCGTCACTTGCAAGTACAGTGTGGCGATCGGAGCCCCGACGAATATGCCAAGCCATATGCCGAGCAGCATGGACGGTCCGAACGGTATGCCTCCATGCATATCGACTTTTTTGCCGATAATCAGCACAAGACTTAAGAATCCTCCAATAAAGAAGGCTGCGAACGCCCCGATGATGAATTGCGACCATCCGAGCCAGCCCGTAATCAAGCCAAGTATGAACGCAAGTTTGATATCGCCATCGCCCATGCCACCTTTCCATATGATGGAAAGCAATAGGTAGAACGCGCCGAGCACTATCGCACATATCACAGCGCGACCGAGCCTGTTCCACTCATTCGTACCGAGTGATGCCAAAGCCAGCAGTGCCAGTGTTGCAATCAGCGTTGGCAATAGCACAACATTGAGGATCAGATGATGGTCGAGATCAATGTATGCGATCACGATCGAAACCGCTGCGAATACGTAGAGTTCCGGCAATATCCATGGCGAATACGCGCCGAATAGCGCCCCCAAGGTGACGGCGAGGAACGACAGTCCGCCCAACGCTTCCACAATCGGGTAGCGTACGGCGATCGGCTCTTTGCAATGCCGGCATTTCGCGCCGAGCACCAGCCAAGAAATGATGGGAATATTGTCATACCATGCGATCGGGGCTTCGCAGTTCGGGCAGAAACTGCGTTTCGGATTTACCAAGCTGATGTGGTTGGGCACGCGCCAAATCACCACGTTCAGAAACGATCCGAAAATGCAGCCGATTACCAGCGATGCCACGAGTAGCAGCACCACAGTTGGCGTATCGTTCACAATGCTCATGTTCACATCCATCTCGCGCAGCGCTCACCATGCGATAGTGGACGGGTTCAGTTCTTTGGATGTCACGTAGCCTTTGGTGGAGGATGGCTCCAATGTGGTAGAACTACCACCGCCATAAATCACGCCGCCGCCTGAGCCGCCTGTTCCGAGGTTAACCGAGGCATTCCACACCTGCGATTTGATTTCTCGGTTCAAAAAGTCTCGTGACGATCCGCATTTGGCCATAATCACGTCGGCATGCCCGTCGATACGTCCGGAGTATGAGGGATTGCCGTCGATTTTGTCTCCCGGATACACTTCCGTCAGGCATTGACCGTTGAGTTGGAACGTACCTTTACTGTGCTCGTCAGACGCTTTTTCGTTGTATCGGGTGAATGTTGGCGCAGCCGAGCATTCCATAAGTTGGAATTTGCCCGAACCGCCGAACCCATAGCAACGCTTCGACCCGTTCACCATCGTCCAAATCTGCGTGTTCACGCCACTGCCGTCACTCGACGTGTCTTCAACATATTCGGCCTGATCGGTTTTACGCTTGGTGGAATCGGACACCCCGCAGTAGTCGATCTGATGCAGATCGGAAGATGATTGCGCCGGATTGCCATTGATGGTGTTGTGGTAGCAGTATGGGTTGAAATCACCGCCACCCACTCGGCAGGTTGACGTGTATGCGTCGAATCCGTCTTGCGATGACGAAATGCAGAATCCGGACGTTTCATTGACGATCTGCTTCGTGGCATAGCCGGCTTCTCCCGCCTGTCCGAACGATGCGGTGGCGTCTTCGAAATCACCGTTCACGTCGAACCAGGATTTCACGTCGGTGAGCGAATAATCCCACTTCGACACCATCAGGAAATGCGGAGTCAAATCGGCAGCATCATCGACGTTGGACGCCCAGTGACCGCCGCTCAGATATTGAATAGTGGCGCCCACATTCGCCTTGTTGGAAACTTCCAACACTTGGAAGCGGGTCTTCTTCTGCATTTGCACACCGCCAACGGCATAGCCTTGCGATTCCGGCAGAGACGCATCATACTTGTTCGCCTCATCGCGCACGCTATCTAGCTCGTTGTAGTAGCCCGCATTGATGAAACCGTTATAGAACGCCCACTTCTGGTATTTGTTGAGCAGGCTTGACGGATCGTTCTTTTCGTCTTGCTGCGCTTTCTTGTCAGGATCGGTGTAATAGTCGCTTTGGTAGTTGGGGCCGTACGACTCGCCGCATTTCTGCAATGTGGCGGCTCCTGCAGTGCCTCCGCCAACATGCGTAATGTCAGCTCCGGTAACGCACAATGTCAGATTGGATGCAGGGCGAATGGAATCATCCTTCCAATACACCCATGTGTTCAGGTCTTTGTAGGCGCCGTTGGCTTTGCACTGTTCCGTGTAATACAGGTCGTCGCTGCTGGAGTCTTTCTTATGTGCCTGCATAAGAATCACCAACGCCGATCCTTCCACCGGCTTGCCGTTCGGGTCAAGCATGGCGTCAAGCGTTTCGACCTTGTCTACAGGCTTGGTGGTGGCAAGCATGCAAGTTTGGTTTGCCGGATTCATAGTGATGGTATTGCTCATAGCGTCGGCCGCATTCTTGGAGCCAGGCTTGTTGACATAGTTCACCATGCCGGTCGGATCACCGTTCTCATCGACATCATATGAGGCGATTTCCTTCCAGGTCGGCTGGTTGGTACGGCGCTCGTTGTTTGGCGCCGCCGCGTAGAAGCCCATACCGAGACGTCCACCCTTGGTGGAAATCACGTAGCTGTCATCACCGCTCGTTGTCTCGAATTGGTAGATGGCGCTCATGGCTCGGCGCGCGCTGGTTTCCGTACCAGCGCTTCGCCCATTCGGATACCTGTTGATATACCCGTAGGAACGCACCCACGCATATTTCGCGTTCTTCAGCTCGCTTTCGGATGTGAGTCGTTTGGCCGGCGATGAGCTTGGATCGTCGTCATAATATCCGATTTGCACTCGGTACGAGATATCGTCTGGAGTGAACGAGCTCACGCCCGTTGCCGACACGTCGTTGCTGACTTCCGCATTGTTGAGCAGCACCGACCCGTCCGATGCTGTAGTGAAGGTCTCATCCAAGCTGGCATTGCCAGTGTTTGATGCGGTCGACGGTAGCAGTTTCTTATAGTCCTTGCTTGCTTCCGCTTCGCGCAGGAAACTCAATGCCACTTCGAGTCCAGATTCGGCGGCATACCCGACTTGCGCGTTCTCCTTATTATTCCTGTACGGCAATGCTTGCGAAAGCAGTATGGTCATTACCAGTGCCGACGTGGTGAGCACCACCATTACGAACAGTACCGCGAGCATCATGGCCGCGCCCCGCTCCCCCATGCGTTGGCATAATCTGGCACGATACCTGCGGTTGAGTCCGGCCCACAATCCGTTCTTCATGTTCAACCTTCCCGCTTTCGCTTACGCTTGCCCGTTGATGGCGTCGAACATGGAGAACATCGGCATGTACAATGCCACCACCATGAAGCCGACCACGCTACCGAGCACCAGAATCATCAACGGTTCCAGCAACGAAGTGAGCTGTTTGGCGATGGATTGCGCTTCTTCGTCATACGCTTTGCCCGCGCTGGCGAGCATCTGGTCGATGGCGCCGGAATCCTCACCGATCGCCGCCATCTGCACCATCATGTTCGGGAACACTTTTTCGGTACCCATACTGTCCGCCAGCCTATAGCCGCGTTCCACGAGTCGAGACACTCGTTTGGATGCTTCGTCGATTACATAATTGCCGGATGTGGATCCGACAATGTCAAGCGCCTGCAGAATGGGCACGCCCGAAGCGAGCATGGATGCGAAATTGTTGCAGAATCGCGCCAATGCCACATTGGTGGTCAGTTTGCCGAACACGGGCGCCTTCAACGTGAACGGATCCCACCAGATACGAATGATGTCTTTGTTGCGATTGCGCTTCCAAAACATGACGAACGCCACCGCGCACACAATGATCACGGGAATGCCAACCGGTGCGGCCTTGCCCATATCAACCATGATCTGCGTGACCCATGGCAGTTCCGCGCCCATCGACGCATACATGCTGTCGAACATGGGCACGATGGTCAGCAGCATCACGCCCACCAGCAGCACAGCAATGCCGAGCACCACCACCGGGTAAGCCAGTGCGCCTTTGATCTGACCTTGCAAACGCACGTCCGCTTCAAAGCTGTCGGCCACGGTAATCAGGGATTTGTCAAGGAAGCCGCCGGTTTCGCCGGCCCGCACCATGTTGGTCATAATGGGCGGGAACAGATGGTCGGGATTATTGTCCATTGCTTCGGAAAACGATGATCCCGCCTCAACCTGCTGCATGCAGTCACGTACCGCATTGCGCAGTTTCACATTTCCGATTTGTTCAGTAACGATATTCAGTGCGCGAATCAGGGAGACGCCTGCCGCCACCATGGTGGCAAGCTGACGTGACATAACCGCGAAGTCTTTTTTGCTTGGATATTTTTCGAACGCTTTGATTTCAATATTGGTATTGAGACCGGTGCCTGCGTTCACGTCAACAAGTTCCGTTGGAATCAGACCGAGCTTATTCACGCGATCGATAGCCTGATCTCGCGTCTGCGCTTCGATAACGCCCTTCTGCTTGGTGCGGCCGTCAGCGGAAACACCCTTGTAACGCCACTTCTTGGTGCCGTTTTGAAATGCCACTTGCGCCTGTTCCCTGGCCATTACTCCCCCATGGAATGATTGACGAACAATAGAACGAATATGGATATGGAACAAGGTATCGGAGCGATACCTCATACGCTCCGATACCTTTAGACTCTGACTTCTGAATTCACTTAGCCTTAATTCTTCGCAGGCTTAATTTCAGAGACGGTGCCATTGGTTGAATCGTAGACAAATGTTGAAGTTGTTTTTCCATTTGAGTTCGTTCCGGTAATGATGTATCCATCACCATTTGCAGTCGTGGCGAAATGGAGCTTCACACCTTCCGTGACGGTAACCTTATTACCATCAATGTCGCAGGCACTAGTGTGAGTGCAATCCGTGCCCGGCAGAGTAGGAATCTTGCCATTGTTGGCAGTGGACGCAGTTTCAACCACGAGGCTGGCGTTCTTGACGTCGGACTCGGTCTGGGAGTTCCAGGCCGACTTGCGCTGGTTCAGGTAGATCGGCACGGAGATGGCGGCGAGGATGCCGATGATGATGACCACCACGAGCAGCTCGACAAGGGTAAAGCCCTTTTCGCCCTTGGCGCGGCGGTTGAGTGCGTTGCGCACGCTCTTCATAATTGAATCCTTCTTTCCTTCGGGAAAGGTCGCCGCTCGCATCCCACGATGGAGCTTCGCGGCGTTCTTCTATCGATCGTCCCCTTGTGGGGGCTGCTGGCTCACATAACCAACAGTCCTAACTTTATCCGCATTGACATCGTTTGCAGAACCATTATTCCGGCGTCAATCGTTTTACGAGCGTTTCATTTTCGATTCATTTTCCCTTCATCCTTCATCCGCACAAAAGCGCTTTAGTTTATCCCACAACCCCCTTCACAACCATCAAGCAAATCACACTTTTTCAAGCGGACACAAAAGGTACAACACAAAACCAAAATCGTGCAACAAAAAATACAACACCACAAATAGCTTGTTTTTCAGTACAATCGCTCAGCAAATCTTTGCAGTCACGTTTTTTTGAAAAAACTGGAATAACCACCCTTTTCGGGCGTGTCGCAGGGTGCTGACGGGGCGACAAAAACGGCTGGCTCCATAAGGAACCAGCCGTCTGCCGCAAGACCTAGCGGAACACTCAGACACACGGAGTGAAATCGATTGCAGTTCCACCCGATTTCACATTGCGTGCGGTGAACGACGTGGACGTATTCGACGTGACCGGCTTGCCGCTCACATACGACCCCGTCACCGGCGAATAACGCACCACCCGATTGGTGCCATCCACCGTGAATAATTGCGAGGCGAACAGCGAATCATCAGACGTGCCTCCCGACTCGTTGTTCATTACCGACCCCAACACCGCGCGCGTGCTCCATGACGTGACGGACGCATCATACGGCTTCGTTTTTACCTTCACGCTACCGTAATCGCTTACCGTACCGTTCTTCCACGTGGCGTCCTGGTACGTGATCACCACGCACTGCTTCGCACCAGAATCCCCCGGAGTGACCATGGTGATCGTATGGTTCGTGGCGTCATACTCAACACCCTCCGCGTAGCGCACATACCGGTCGAGGCTTTGCACCGACGTGGCTATTTCCGTGGAAGACCTGCTTCGTATCGCATCCGCACTGGTGGAATGCAGGTATTGCACGATCGCCGTGGTGAACATGGTGGAGACGATGGCGAAGATGAACAGCGACACCATCATCTCCACCAAGGTGACGCCGCTTTCACCGCGCGCCATACGTTGCGCGACGGCGCGAATACGCAGTTTTCCGCTTGTTGTTCCGCTCATTGCAACCCCTCACTAGATGATGAGCTTGTTGTCGACACCAATATCCAGCAGTTCCGACGTGGTGTACAGGCAGGTTTTGCCCTGATGCATGTTGTCGTCCCATGTGACGCCCACCACCACGCGGATCATGGGCATATACGTGTGCGCACCGAACGTGAACGCGCCCGATACCGTTTTGCCCGGATCCAGAATGTCGGCCGTGGCGCTTGTTGAGGTATTGGCCGTATAGCTCGTTGCGGAACTACGGGAAATGCCCAGCTGAGATGCGGTCTTGCACGAGATCTCGCCGCTGGCACGGAAACAGCGCTCCACCACCGTGTTCACCGTATATTCGGTATGCTTGGCGTCCTTGCCCGCAGTGGCACGAACCGGCTGAATATACTTGCTCTTGTCTGGATCAGGCGAACTGGTATAGCTCAGATCCGCCAATTGCGACGCGATGGCGCCAACGTCGGAAAGATTCTTCTGCGCGGCGGTGACGGACGTTTCCCCCATGCCTTTGATGAGTTCATCGAGATATTGGTTGGCGTCTACATTGGCGATCTGCGCACGCATTCTTTCCATGCCGTCGTCGCCCAGCGACACGGCGGTGGACCGCTGCTGCTGCGCATATGACGTGCGAATGGCCGTAATGGCGAACTGTGCGGCGGCAAGTCCCGTGATGCTCAACACCACGATCGCCACCAGCACTTCCACCAAAGTGAAGCCGGACTCGCCACGTTTTGGCAATCGATTGACGCGACTCGCCGCAACCCCTGAATCGGGGGCGTCTCCCGCTGTGCGCAAGCTGTACTCCATGAGCAGCTCCTTCACAAGATGCCACCCCATCATTGGAAGCGGCAGGAATTCGGCACGCAACCAAACGCGGTGCCATAAACATGAGTTACTGTATCACGATATTCTGCCAACGTTTTCACAGCAACATATTTCTCAAAAAACTTTGCCCCGATTAGCTTTTACCTGTTTTTGCGGCTACAATGCTGATTTAGCAGTACACAATACTGCAATCGTTGTAGCTCACATGACTTCGAACAACTGAACATCAGCCACCCCACAAATGCTGCCGTTTGCTTGGGGTTTCATGTTATGCCGTATGACAGGCGCATAAGCGCGCATGCGGTGCAGGAGGTCATTATGAGCGACGCCGGTTCGGGAGGCCGTTTCCCCTTCCTCAGGCGAAACAAAAACAGCGACACGCCGAACGCTTTCCCGCAAAGTATGGATCCGATCGCGCCGACAACCGGCGAGATCCATCAGGTGTTCACGCCGAGCACACCACGCCATGCGGCAATGACAAGCGACGCCACCGGAGATTTTCCCGCCATGCCAACGTCCACCGAAGGCATGGACGAACAGACCGAACGCCAATATGCCATGGCGTTGGCGCAAGGCATGAGCCTGCCGTTCGTGGACCTCAATGAATACCAGATCGACAAAGAAGTCATCAGCATGGTTCCCGACGATCTGTGCCGACGCAACCAGCTTCTGCCGCTTTCCATCGTCAACGGGCGCATCGCCGTAGCCATGGCGAATCCGAAAAACTTCGCCGCGGTAGACGATGTTTCCGCAACAACCGGCATGCCCGTCATCGCCATGGTCGCCATGCCATCGCAGGTACGCGACTGCATCAACCGGTTCCTGCGCGCCAATGCGGAGTTGACCGAACTATCGCACGAGATCGCCGCGACCGCGAAAAAAGAAGTCGACCTTGAACAAGACGACAGCGAAGACGCCTCCCCCGTGGCACGCTTCGTAAGTCTGCTCATCAACCAGGCCATCGACGACCACTGCTCCGATATCCATATCGAACCGCAGGAAGACGGTCTGCTCGTACGCTACCGCATCGACGGCGTGTTGCATATCTTCCAAAAAGCGCCACGCGCCATGACCCAAGGTGTGATCAGCCGCATTAAGGTCATGGCCGAAATGGATATCGGCGAGCGCCGCAAGCCGCAGGATGGCCGTATTACCGTACGTCACAACGGTCAGAAGGTTGATCTTCGCGTGGCGGCATTGCCTACGGTGTGGGGCGAGAAAATCGTCATGCGTATTTTGAGCACGCCTTCGGGCAATCTCAAAGTGGAGGATCTAAATTTCAGCGAACGCAATTTCGATGTGTTTTCCAAAGCGTACAACCGCCCGTACGGCATGGTGTTGGTGACTGGTCCGACCGGTTCGGGTAAGTCGACCACGTTGTATGCGACGTTGGGCGATGTGGCCCGCCCGGAAATCAACATCATCACGGTTGAAGACCCTGTGGAATTCCGCATGGAGGGCATCAATCAGGTGCAGGTGAACAATAAGGCGGGTATGACCTTTGCCGCCGCGTTGCGTTCGATTCTTCGTGCCGATCCTGATGTGGTGCTGATCGGTGAGATTCGAGACGAGGAGACGGCGACCATTGCGATCGAGGCTTCGCTGACGGGCCATTTGGTGCTGTCCACGTTGCACACCAATGATGCTCCGAGTGCGGTGACGCGTTTGACGGAAATGGGCGTGGAACCGTTTTTGGTGAGCTCGTCGCTGGCTGCGGTGATGGCGCAGCGTCTGGCGAGGCGCCTGTGCAAGAAATGCCGGAAAGCCGATACGGCCACTCCCGTGGAGTTGAAGATGATGGGTGTGCCATATACGCCCGGCTCTCCGTTGCCGACCGTGTACCGTGCGATGGGTTGCCGTGAATGTTCCAACACCGGATATCACGGGCGTGTGGCCATTCAGCAGGTAATGGGCGTGGACACGCAGATGGAGGATTTGATCGCGCGTGGCGCCACGTCGCTGGAAATCGAGCAGGCGGCCAAGTCGAAAGGCATGACGTCGCTTCGTGAGGATGGCTGGCAGAAGGTTCTGCAAGGCATTACTTCCGTGGATGAAGTGCTTCGCGTGACCGTGTAGTTGTGTAATCGTGTGACCGCGTTTTCAACATATGTAAAGGACAATGATGACCGATATTGAACAGCAACCCGAGCTGAAAACCGAAATGAACACCGCGACGGATCCCGATGCGCAGCCGACTTGGGATACGAACACCGATTTGTCTGGTTTGAAAGGTGTGACCATTCCCAGTACCGCTCCTTCATTCAACGAGGATCCGCGTAGGGGACGCCATTGGTCGCCCGACAATGCGATTCAGGCTGACGATGACAGTTTACGCAATATTTTCGCGTCGCTTGACGCCATGCCCGCGTTGCGGCATGGTTCCGGTACCGTTCCCGACCCCATGCCTAAGGCCGCGGTCGAGCAACAGCCGGCGGCCGAGCCTCAACAGAGCGCACAGCGGCAGCCTATGCAACAGTCAGCTGCCCCGCAAGCCGTTGCATCACAATCTGTAGCGGAACCGCAACCCGCTCCGACACGGCCTGCGGAAACACCGCTCATTGCAGAACAACAGGAACTCTCCTACGACACCGCTTTTCCGGAAACCCCGGAAAACGAAGCCGTGGATCAACAGAATCTGCAATTCGACGATGACGTGACGGAAGTCACCCCTGCATTCGAGTATCATGGACCGATCCAGCAAATCGACGGCGATCCGCCATCATTCATTCCAGGCGGCACGCCGTTCGCGCAACAGCCGGACGACTATGCGGCGTACGAGGAGAACACGCAGACCATGCAGCCTTCCGCCATCAACCATATTGCGCAGCCTGCGCCCGCTGCCAGACCGCAACCCAATATGAACAACAGGCTAATCGTGGATTTCATAGTGCCCGAAACCAATGATTCCGACGAGGACGCTGTTCCCGGACAACGCAGAATCAAAGCGCAACAGGTCAAAGAAACATTGCATGCCGAACATCCCGATGCGGATCCGGAATTCGTGGCTGCCATATGCCAGCTGGTGGAATTGAACGCGTCCGATCTTCATCTGGTGGTCAACGATCCGCCAATGCTGCGCGTGGATGGCAAGCTGCGCCCCGCCAAAGGGCTGAGCGTGTGGAACAAGGACCGCACGTATGAAGCCATCAAAGTGATGACCAACGAGCTGGAGATGGAACGGTTCAAAGACGATTTGGAACTTGATATTTCATTCTCCATCGGCGATCTGCTGCGATTCCGCGTCAACGTATACCGCGACCGTTTGGGCGTGTGCGCGGCATTACGAACCATTCCCACGGAAATCAAAACCGCGCAGGAGCTTGGTCTCGACCCGCATATCGCCGATCTGGCGTTACTGCCGCGTGGACTCGTGCTCGTATGCGGTCCGACCGGCTCCGGCAAATCCACCACGCTCGCCGCGATTGTCGACAGAGCGAATGCCGAACGCGCCGACCATATCATCACCATTGAAGACCCGATCGAATTCGTGCATCAACACAAGCGTTGCGTGATGAGCCAGCGTGAAGTGGGAACCGACACCAAAAGTTTCGCGGAAGCGCTTAAGCGCGCGCTTCGTGAAGATCCCGACATTATCGAAGTGGGCGAGCTTCGAGACCTCGAAACCATTTCCACCGCGTTGACCGCCGTGGAAACCGGCCACTTGGTGTTCGCCACCCTGCACACGCAGGACGCCGGTTCGACCGTGGACCGTCTGATCGACGTGTACCCGGAAAATCAGCAGCAGCAGCAGATTCGCGTGCAGGTGGCCTCCACTCTGCGCGCGGTGGTCGTGCAAACCCTGATTCCACGTGCCAGCGGGCATGGCCGCGCTCCTGCCACCGAAGTGATGATCAACACTCCGGCCGTGGCCGCGTTGATTCGCGGAGGCAAGGCGCATCAGATTCGTACCGTGCTGCAATCCGGCGAAAAGGAAGGCATGCATACGCTTGACCAAGATCTGGCGAGACTCGTCAACAAGGGCGTCATCACCTTCGAAGACGCTCTTGCCAAGGTGCAGGTCCTCGAGGAATTCGAAAAACTCTGCGGCGCCCGCTCCTCCTTCTAACCTCGCCGTACCCATACACCATCTTTACACCTATCATGAGCAACACAGCAGAAACACCAACCATCATCCAGCCTGACGTTTCGGCGAACCGCGCGACGAACCTTCGAAAAAGACTCTTCACCTGGTTCGCCGAACAACGGCTGCACTGCATTGTCTTCATCGCCTACGTGACAGTGACCGTCACCGTGTCGTGTTTTCACGAACCATGGTTTGATGAGGCGCAAGCTTGGCTGATCGCACGTGATTGCTCATGGAAGGAACTGCTTACCGTACGCACCCATTACGAAGGACACCCACCTCTTTGGTGGATGCTGCTTGCCATTCCCGCCAAACTTGGCATGCCTTACGAAATAGGATTGAAATCCCTCAATCTTATGTGCGCCGCGCTGATGATCTGGCTTTTGGAATTCAAAACGAAACTACCCGAATTACTAAAGGTAATACTGCCATTTTCCTATTTTCTTTGCTACCAGTATGGCGTAACTTCCAGACCATATGCGCTTATGATCGCCGCAATGCTGCTCATAGCCATCAATTGGAACAACCGCAACACCAAGCCATGGCCAGTCATACTCAGCATGATGCTGCTATGCGCCACGAGCTCTTACGGATTGGCAATCGCCGGCATGCTTGCCTTGAATTGGACGATTCAATTTCTCTGCGGCGAACGCTCGCTTATAAAAAACAAGCAGCGTTTCGCAGGACTTGTTCTGCTACTGGTATTCGCCATTATACTGCTCCTCAACGTACTCCCCGCACCCGGCACATACCACGGTGACTTTGACATACATGGCACTGCAACAACATCACCCGCATGGGTTTCCGTATTCAACACCTGGCTGGTAATGCCTTCCGAGACGTTGTTCACTTCAACCCTGTCGGATGGCAATATGCAGTTCATCGCTCTCACGCCAAGCGAGCTGTTTATGCCGTGCGTAATGTCATGCCTGATGTGGTGTTTTCTTATTCAGATTTGCCTACGCCGGAAAACCGCATCATTGCTGCTCACCACATACTTGGGTATAAGCGTTGCGTTCACCGCGCATCTTTCCATGCATCATGCGGGAATCATCTTGGGATTCTTCATCGCCATTCTCGCCATCGATTGCGATATCGAAAAAATCAATTCCAACGATTGGCCTCAGTGGATCCGTAATCTCAACAACCGTGTTATGACTCTTCTTGGACCGAAGAAAACGGAACGGTATCTCCGTTTCTTCAAAATCCTCGGTCTTATCTTCATGCTTGTCAGCGTGTATTGGACGGCAAGCGCCAGTATTTGCGATATTCGGTACGACTATTCGTCTTCCCGGGCGGTAGCGTCTTTTATCAAAACCAACCATTTGGAGCAATACCGTTGGATGGCAGGCTGGACACGCGTCAGCAAGAACGACACCGCTTCCAATCCAGAAATCAACAAAATCATCGACAAAGGCGGATATTGCGGCGGCACCGACTGCATCGACTACACTTCTTGGTACGGCAGCACCCTTATCGATTCAGCCCCTTACTTCGACCATACGCTTCTTGCCAATGCATACAAGGGACGAAGCTATTCGTCGTGGGAATGGTGCGTTGACCCCTATGCGGGAAAGAAAGACATCGAAACATGGAAATCGTGGGGCGAACCCGAATTCTACGACACTCTGTATCAGCCATTTTTCTTCTCCGACCTTGGTTACGACAGAAACCATTACACGAAAATCAAAATCGCCGAAACCAAGACACCTTGGAAAAGCACATGGTCGGAAGGCGCCTGCGAAATTTACGTGCGCAACGACATTTACGAGAACGTATTGCATTCGCCCGATCCTGGAATCGACTGGCCCGACGGCGCAACGCGCAGATAACAGGTGGACCGGCATCCAACTGGAACGTGTCGATTGTTCGTTTATGCAAAACGTGCCACTGTCAGCACCTTTGTATAGGTTAGGTATGTTATGTACATGCAGGGGGGCTTCCGGCGAAAGCGGAAGCTGAGATAGGCAAATGCCTGACCCTTTGAACCTGTTGGTTAGGACCAACGTAGGGAGCAGACAATGGGCGATGACTCATATGCAGCTGCATTGCGTGAACAGATTGCGCAGGCAGTAAACGACGTACGCGAAACCACACCTTTGGCACAGTCGTTCACCAATTTCGTAACGATGAATCTTGTGGCCAACGCGCAGCTGGCCGCCGGCGGCACCGCAGCCATGAGCTTCCTGCCTGACGACGTGATCGACACCGCGGAAATCGCCGGATCGAACTACATCAATGTGGGCACACTCCTGCCGTTCTTCAAGGACGCGCTACCGGAAATCGCCTACAAACTGCACAAGAACGGCAAGACGTGGGTACTTGATCCGGTCGCCGCGGGCATCGGCAAAACCCGTACCGCCATTCTCGAATCGTTCCGCACATACCCGCCGACCATTGTGCGCGGCAATGCGAGCGAAATCATCGCGCTCGATGCGATGTGGGGTTTGGCACAGCATGATTCCACCGTTCCCGGCACTCGCCCGGCAGGCGTGGAAGCCGTCGACGAAGTCGATTCCGCCGTTGACGCGGCCAAACGAGTGGCTCGTCATCTTGCGAAATACTCCCCTGTTGGAGCCGGCGCGGTGGCCGTTTCCGGAGCAGTCGATCTGGTGACTGACGGCGAGCGCGTGTTCCGTTTGCCCGGCGGCAGCGCGATGATGACGAAGATCACCGGCGCCGGCTGTTCGCTCGGCGGCGTTACCGCAACGTATCTGGCCGTGGCCGAACCGCTTGTCGCCGCGATTTCGGCATCATTGCTGTATAACAGGGCTTCCGAAATCGCCGAAGCGAAATCGTCCGGTCCCGGATCTTTCCAAGTGGCGCTGCTTGACGCGCTTTGGAACGTCACCGCCGAGGAAGTCGCCGCTTCCGAAATCATCATCGACTAGGCTTTGCCGAACCCTGCATGGTATTCGGCATATCATGCAGGGTTCGGCAATTGCGTATGTGGAAAATATGGACGATTGCCGGTTCACATTGTAGGTTTTCTGAATCACTTACCGAGAAGGGTTGATTATATGAACAATTATTCATATGCATCGATGCGCGATACATTCGATATGAGCGCCTACTTTGTGGTCGGCCCGCAGGATTGCAAGAGCCGCACTATTACCGGTGTGATTGAGGATGCGTTGCGCGGGGGTGCAACGTTCATCCAGCTGCGAGCCAAGAACACCGACGCGAAAGACATCACCAGCATGGCACGCGATATCGCGCAGGTTATCGAGAACAACGGCAAATCCGATTCCGTGGCGTTTGTGATCGACGATCGCGTGGATGTAGTTTGGCAGGCACGTCACAAGGGCATCAAAGTTGACGGCGTGCATATTGGGCAAACCGACTTGGAACCGCAGGAAGCCCGCGCGTTGCTTGGGGAAGATGCCATTGTGGGCTTGTCTGCCGAAACGGAAAGCCTGGTGAAGCTGATCAACGAGCTGCCTGCCGGCTGCATCGACTACATCGGGGCCGGCCCGTTGCACGTGTCCACTACCAAGCCGGAAGCTTCCGTTGGTGGCAACGATGGTTCCGGGCATACGCTCGACGAGGCGCAGATCAATGCGATCTGCGATGCGAGTGATTTTCCGGTTGTGGTCGGCGGTGGAGTGACCGCCAACGATATGGAGATGCTCGCACATTCGAAGGCGGCCGGCTGGTTTGTGGTGTCGGCCATTGCCGGCGCAAGCGATCCGGAAGAGGCGACCCGCAATATGGTTTCGCGATGGAAGGCAGTGCGCGGTGATGCAAAGCATGGGCACGTACTGCGCAAATAGCAATCACGGATCACGAATATTTCAGAACTTCGCATCATAAGCAAGCAAAAGCAAGTAAGGAGTCATTCATGACCAGCACTTTGGCACCGGTATTGAGCATCGCGGGATCGGATTCCTCCGGCGGTGCCGGCATTCAGGCGGATTTGAAAACCATGCTTGCCAATGGCGTGTTCGGTATGACCGCCATCGCGGCGCTGACCGCGCAGAACACCACAGGCGTGACCATGGTCACGAACACTCCTCCGGAAATGCTCGCCGCGCAAATCGACGCAGTATTTGAAGATATTCCGCCGGTCGCGGTGAAGATCGGCATGGTGTCGAGCGTGGAGCTCATCAACGTGATCGCCGACCGTCTGATTGCGCATGGTGCCACGAATATCGTGCTTGATCCGGTGATGGTGGCAACGTCCGGCGCGAAGCTTATCGAAGATGACGCGATTGCGGCACTGACTTCCAAGCTGTTCCCGCTGGCCACCGTCATCACGCCGAATATGCCGGAAACCCAGGCGCTGTGCGAGTTGGCCGTCGAGCAGGGTGCCGACGCGATCGACTACGAGAATGGCGAGAGCATCTCCAGTGAGAACGACATGGTGACGGCAGGCCATATGCTCGCCGGCCATTTCGGCTGCGCGGTGCTCGTCAAAGGTGGTCATGGCACGCAGGATGCCAGCGATGTGCTCGTTGAACCGAGCGGCAAAGTCACTTGGTTCCGCGCGCGTCGTATCAATAATCCGAACACGCATGGCACCGGATGCACGCTGTCTTCGGCGATCGCATCGCATCTGGCGCTTGGCGAGACATTGCCGGAAGCCGTCGATAGTGCAAAACTGTATCTGACGGGCGCCTTGGAGGCGCAGCTTGACCTCGGTCACGGATCCGGACCGATGGATCACGCTTGGAAATGGCGCTGACAGCCAAATCCGCACCAACCAATCCAAGTCGTATCAGGCCGATAGGAACGCAACGAAAGGAACGAACATGACCCTTGATCGCAATGCGGAAAAGCAGGAAGTGCCGATCAACCCGGAAACCGGCAAACCGTATATCAACACGCTTGCCGCAGTCGCCATCTCCCCCGCCGGCGCAAGCCCTGAAAAGTCCACGTACGTGGCGCAGGCGGTCGACGTGATCCGTCAATCCGGATTGCCGAGTGAAACCAACGCCATGTTCACCAACATCGAAGGCGACATCGACGACGTGCTCAAGGTGATTCGCGACGCCACCATGAAGCTGGCTGGCCAGGGCTATCGCACCGACGTGGTGATCCGTCTCGACATTCGCCCAGGTTTCGAAGGTCAGATCCACGCCAAGCAGGCGCTTGTGGACGAAATCCTGTCGGAATAAATCAGGCAATAAACTGTTAGATCGTCAGAAAAATCGAAAAGCGCGCTATTTATAAGGAATGGCGCGCTTTTCTTATTGATTTGGGTATAGTGTAGCGAATATGACTACGATGAAGGAAATTGCCGAAGCGGCAGGGGTGTCCATTTCCACTGTTTCCCTGGTGCTTAACGGCAGGGATGAAGGACGTGTGAAAGCCCCTTTGGCCGCGCTCGTACGCGAGAAGGCAGACGAACTCGGCTACACGGTCAATCCTCTGGCGCGCAGCCTACGCACTTGCCGCACGCGAATTCTCGGCTTCATCAGCGAGGAAGTTGCCACCACGCCGTACGCAGGCGGCATCATTCTGGGCGCGCAAGACGCGGCAAGCACCTACGGGTACATGATCATCACGGTCAGCACCGATGGCAGGGCGAGCGAAGAGAACGAAATCGCCACGCTGAAACGGTATGGCGTGGACGGTTTCTTCTATTCGAAGATGTCGAATCGCATTGCGAGCGTGCCAGCCTCGCTCGGCGATTATCCGGTGGTGATGGTGGATGCCACCGATGCCGACAACCAGATTCCCAGCATCGAGCCGGACGAATTCCAAATCGCCTATGATGCCACGAAACGGCTGATTCAGGCCGATTGCAAGCGTATCGCCTACATCGGATGCTCGGAAAACATGATTGCGCAGGATGGCCGTTTTTCCGGGTATCAGGCGGCATTGCAGGATTCCGGTTTCGCCTATGATCCTTCGCTGGTATGCAATGTGCTCAATAATGGTCCTGCGTTGCGTGCCGTCGACAAACTGTTTGACGAACGCAATCCCGACGGTTTCTTTTGTTTCAATGATGCGCGCGCATGGTATGTGTACGAATGTGCGGCACGCCGCGGACTGACCGTCGGCAAGGACGTTTCCATCGTCGGCGTCGACAACCACCGCGTGCTCGCCGAAACGCTGGAACCGCAGCTGACCACGGTGGAACTGCCCCACTATGAGATGGGTTATTGGGCCGCATGCAAGCTTATTTCGATGATCGAACGCAAGCCCGTCGACAGTTCGTCTTGGCCGAATACCACCGCTCCCATGCCGCCGTTGGATTCGCCGATTCCTGCGAAGATCCATTGCGCGCTGATAGAAAAGGGATCGGTTCGCAGCTAAGTTTCGCGATCTAAGACCACATGAAAGGCCTGTTGACGTGTCCGCTACGACACGCCGAGAGGCCTTCTTTTTTATCCCCCATTTCGGCTTAATTCCAACACTTCCGAAAAGCGTTGGAATTACTTACGTCAATCGATTGACGTCAATCATTTGACGCGCTATTATTTAACCATGTTCATCCACTTGGCACGGCAGCTGGGTGAATGACGGCATAACACAACATCGGCACACAACCGAGGTGCCGCGCGGCAGCGGCACAAACAAAGAGAAACAGAGAAACAACAACATGGCAAGTACAACTCGATCTGCATGGAAGAATCCTTCCTACCTGCAGAGCTCCTTCGGCATCTTCATGTTCTTCTGCTCGTGGGGCATCTGGTGGTCCTTCTTCTCCCGCTGGCTTACCGACCCGGCCCACGGTCTGGGCATGACCTCCGCCGAGCAGGGCCAGATCTACTCCATCAACTCCCTGGCAACCCTGGTCATCATGTTCGCCTACGGCGCCATCCAGGACCAACTGGGCATCAAGCGTAAGCTCGTGATCTTCGTCTCCGCCATCGCAGCGCTCGTCGGCCCGTTCGTGCAGTTCGTGTATGCCCCGATGCTGACAGCCGGCGGCACCACCCGTTTCATCGGCGTGCTCATCGGCTCCATCGTGCTGTCCGCAGGTTTCATGGCCGGCTGCTCCCTGTTCGAGGCACTCACCGAACGCTACTCCCGCAAGTTCGGCTTCGAATACGGCCAGTCCCGAGCTTGGGGCTCATTCGGCTACGCCATCGTGGCGCTGTGTGCAGGCTTCCTGTTCAATATCAACCCGCTGCTGAACTTCTGGGTCGGCTCCATCTGCGGCCTCGGCATGCTGTGCATCTACGCTTTCTGGGTTCCGGCCGAGCAGAAGGAAGAGCTCAAGAAGGAAGCTGATCCGAACGCGGCTCCGACCAACCCGTCCTTCAAGGAAATGATTTCCGTTCTGAAGATGCCGACCCTGTGGGTGCTCATCGTTTTCATGCTGTTCACCAACACCTTCTATACCGTGTTCGATCAGCAGATGTTCCCGAACTACTACGCTTCCCTCTTCTCCACCACTGAAATCGGCAACGCCACCTACGGCACCCTGAACTCCTTCCAGGTGTTCCTCGAGTCCGCCATGATGGGTGTTGTTCCGATCATCATGAAGAAGATCGGCGTGCGCAACTCCCTGCTGCTCGGTGCAACCGTGATGTTCCTGCGCATCGGCCTGTGCGGCGTGTTCCACGATCCGGTCAGCGTCTCCATCGTCAAGCTGTTCCACTCCATCGAGGTTCCGCTGTTCTGCCTGCCGGCATTCCGCTACTTCACTCTGCACTTCGACACCAAGCTGTCGGCAACCCTGTACATGGTGGGCTTCCAGATCGCTTCCCAGATCGGCCAGGTGATCTTCTCCACCCCGATGGGCGCCCTGCATGACGCCATGGGCGATCGCCCGACCTTCTTCACCATCTCCGGCATCGTGCTGGCAGCCCTGATCTACGGCTTCTTCGTGATCAAGAAGGACGACCAGGAAGTCGGCGGTGATCCGTTCTACACCGACAAGCAGCTCAAGGCCCAGGCCGCTGCAGAAGCGAACGCCTGAACGCAATCGCAAGTCCGGCCAAGAACATAACTGAATCGTGCTGCTCGAAGCGTTTCCCCTTTTTCCGCTTCGGGCAGCATTCTTACAACTTTTACTCAAAACTCAATAAGCAGCAATTCAACAATCACAAGAAAGGCTATTCAACGATGACTGGCTTCACCCCGGACGCACCCGTCCTTCACGAAATCAAGAACCACAGCGAGGCTCTGGCACAGGCGGAGGCGGGCGTTGCAGCCATGGCCGCCGCGCGCAACAACCGTTGGTATCCGAAGTTCCACATCGCCTCCAACGGCGGCTGGATCAACGATCCGAACGGCCTGTGCTTCTACAAGGGCCGTTGGCACGTGTTCTACCAGCTGCACCCGTACGGCACCCAGTGGGGCCCGATGCACTGGGGTCACGTCTCCTCCAACGACATGCTCAACTGGAAGCGTGAGCCGATCATGTTCGCCCCGACTCTCGAAGAGGAAAAGGACGGCGTGTTCTCCGGTTCCGCAGTGATCGGCGATGACGGCGAGCTCAAGTTCTACTACACCGGCCACCGCTGGGCCAACGGCATCGACAACACCGGCGGCGACTGGCAGGTGCAGATGATCGCCGAACCAGACAACGACGAGCTGACCAGCGCCACCAAGCGCGGCATGATCATCGATTGCCCGCTCGATAAGGTCGACCACCACTACCGTGACCCGAAGGTATGGAAGACCGGAGACAAGTGGTACATGACCTTCGGTGTCTCCTCCGTAGAAAAGCGCGGCCAGATGTGGCTGTTCTCCTCCGATGACATGGTTCGTTGGACCTACGAGCGTGTGCTGTTCGAACACCCGGATCCGAACGTCTTCATGCTTGAATGCCCGGACTTCTTCCCGATCAAGGACGCCGAGGGCAATGAGAAGTGGGTCATCGGCTTCTCCGCCATGGGCGCAAAGGCCTCCGGTTTCATGAACCGCAACGTTTCCAACGCCGGCTACATGATCGGCACGTGGACCCCGGGCGAGGCGTTCCAGCCGGAAACCGAGTTTCGCCTGTGGGATTGCGGCCACAACTATTACGCTCCGCAGTCCTTCAACGATGGCGAGCGCCAGATCGTATACGGCTGGATGAGCCCGTTCGTTGAGCCGATTCCGATGCAGGATGACGGCTGGTGCGGCAACCTGACCCTTCCGCGTGAGATCACCCTGGGCGCCGACGGCGATCTGCACACCGCTCCGGTTGTCGAAATGGAGGGCTTGCGCGAAAACACCACCGATTTCGGTGCGATCTCGCTGGACGTCAATGGCGAGCAGACCATTGCCGACGATGCCGAAGCCGTTGAAATCGAAATGACCATCGATCTCAACGCTTCCACCGCGGAACGCGCCGGTCTGAAGATTCACGCGACTGAGGATGGCTCTTACACGTATGTGGCGTTCGACGATCAGATCGGCCGCGTGGTGATCGACCGTCAGGCCGCAGCTCAGGGCGATCGTGGCTACCGTACCGCGCCGCTTTCCGCCGAAGAACTGGCTTCCGGCGAGCTCAAGCTGCGCGTGTTTGTGGATCGCGGCTGCGTGGAAGTGTACGTAAACGACGGCCGTCAGGCCATGAGCTCCTTCAGCTACGCTTCCGAAGGCCCACGAGCCATCAAACTTGTTGCCGAATCCGGCACGCTTGAGGTCAAGTCCTTGAAGCTCCACACCATGAAGTCCATCGGACTGGAGTGAGGCTAATCCAAGGCAGTAGCAAGGGGTAAAGAGTAAGGCGGGTTTCGTGTCGAATGAGATACGAAACCCGCCTTTCGTTTTGGTTTGGAACGTGGTTTAGGGAGTGCTTTATACTGGCACCCCGGTAATGAACTTTTCTGACCGGAACGCGGGCAGGCTCCTCACCTTACTGATTTCTCGCCACCGGTCACGTGCGCGCCCACTATGGCGCAGAAAGCAAGGTGAACGATGGCGGTTTCGCACGTTCAACGCAGGGATTCGGCAACAGGATCCATACCCTCAAACACGAGTTCGCACATGGGTTCGGGCATGGCTGCGAACACGAATTCAAAAGCCGGCATTGTCGCAAAACTTCTCGAAGCTTTGTCCGCCTTTGCTCACGTTTGCAAACGCCGTATTCCCACGGTTATTACAGTAGTGCTGTTGCTGGCGGTATGGGAGGCGTGGGTCCGCATCGGCAATGTGCCCAGCACCATGATCGCCGCGCCAAGCGAAATCGCACAGGCCACCGTCGAAACATGGTCGACGTTATGGCCTGCCACGCAAGTCACTTTGCTTGAAGGTACCGTCGGATTCCTGTTCGCCGTACTGTTCGGCATTCTCATCGGCATACTGCTGTACTGCTCATGCATTGCGAACGCCGCATTGCTCCCGTTGCTTTCAGCTGCGCAGACCATGCCGTTGATTTCCATCGCTCCCCTATTTTTGATCTGGTTTGGCTTTGAGATTTCCGGAAAAATCGTGATCGTAACAGTATTCGGCTTATTCCCGATTGCAGTGCAGACGATTCGTGGGCTTGAAGCGGTCCCCCAGTTTTATTCGGATGTTGCGCTGACTTGTGGCGCCACGAAAGCGTGGACACTGTGGCATGTGAAGCTGCGTGTGGCCGCTCGTCAGATTTATGGCGGCATCCGCGTTTCCGCCGCATACATTTTCGCCACCGCCGCCACCGCAGAATATTTGGGCGCGCGCAAAGGTCTTGGCATTTGGCTACAGGCCGCCTACAACTCGTTCCGCACACCGCTGATCTTCTCGGCGACGCTGGTCATCATCGCCATCACCGGCGTTCTGATGTGCCTGGTGAACCTCAGCGAACGCGTCCTGCTCGGCCCAGCTGATGCCGACGCCGATCCCGATGCAGACCAGTAAGTCAAACACGCCAAACATCATCGGCCTTCTGCAAACGCAGCATTCGCAGCATTCGCCACTCCGCATTGCATGTCGGTCACGCTGCCTACGTATAATAAAACCCGCTGTTAAGCCAATGCGTGGCAAACCGGCAATATTCCACGCCTTTCACTAGGCACCGTAAGGAATGTCGGGGGCATTGGACGAGCGGGGGCCTGAGGCCCTTCGTATCGTTTTCTGCCCGAACTCCGCTCGCAGCATATCCCTAGAAAACGATAGAGAATACAGATTCAAGGGAAATCGCTTTATGAGCATCTTCAGCAGGCATGACGCCACCGCACGTACTCACATCGCAAGCACAATAATCGCACTCTTCAGCGCAATCGCCATGTTGTTCAGCGTTACCGCATGCGGACAAAGCAACGATTCCGCAACAAGCACAGCATCTGGCAGCAGCGATCTGACCAAAGTGACCTTCATGCTGTCCTGGGCGCCCGACACCAATCATATCGGCGTATATGTGGCGAAAAACAAGGGTTATTTCAAAGAGGCAGGTCTTGACGTTGATATCGTGGCCGTGGCACAGGCCGGTGCCGAACAGGCCGTGAACAACGGCGTGGCCGACTTCGCATTGTCGAACCTCACCAACGTAAGCACGTACGCTGTTAAGGGCGCAACCATCAAGCAGGTGCTGCAGGTACAGCAGAAGCCAAGCGCCATCTGGTGTTCGCTCGCTTCCAATACTGAAATCAAATCCCCGAAGGATTTCGACGGCAAGACTTTCGCCACGTTCGGATCCAACGAATCCGATGCGGTGATCCGTCGCATGATTCAGTCGGACGGAGGTAAGGGTGAATTCGACAAGGTGACCGTCGGCACGTCCACGTTCCAAACGCTGTCCAGCAACAAGGCTGATTTCGGTGGTTTCTATGCCACTTGGGAGGGTGTGCAGGCCGACATGTACGGTCCGAAGCTCAACTGCTTTACCGAACCGGATTACGGCGTTCCCGGCAATGCCGACACCATTGGCGTGATCACCAGCGACAAGACGATTTCCAACAATCCCGAACTGGTGAAGAAGTTCGTACAAGCCACCAAGAAGGGCTACGAGTACGCATATTCGAATCCTGACGATGCAGCGAAGATCCTTGTGAAGGAAGCTCCCGACGCGAATCTCAGGCTTGATTTCGTCAAGAAAAGCATGAAAACCATTGTGGACGGTCAGTATTGGGGCGATCCCGCCAAGATCAAGGATGGTTCGTTCACGTTCGGTACGAACGACGTTGAAGGCGCCCAGCAGTATTTTGACTTCCTCGCTCAGGAAGACGCCTACACCGATTCGCATGACAAGGTGGTGCACGACGCTCCGCAAGCCAAGGATCTCGCCACCGACGAATTCCTGAAATAATCGGGTTTGAACGAGTAGGTTTGTAACTCGTTTAGGTGCGAATAATCGAAAATATTGGAATACGGCATCCTGCATTTTTATTTCATGCCCAACACTGCTTGCTCAGTTCGGGTTGAACATGGTTTGTGGGATGCCGCACCATTATGCGTTGCATTTGGCTTCATTGCACGAGTTTGATTAAATACAAATATGACACGACTGATTCTTGATGTGGACACCGGTATCGACGATGCACTGGCGTTGGCATACCTTGCGACGTTCGACACTGTTGACGTGCTTGGCGTGATCGGCACGTACGGCAATGTTTCCGTCGACACTGCGGTTCGCAATACTTCGTATGTGCTGGAACGGTTGGGGCTTCGGCACATTCCAGTGATACGTGGATCGTCGCATCCTTCATGGGCTCGGTATTTCATTCCGGATGCAGGTTGTGCGCAGTTTCACGGCACGGACGGATTGGGAGGATTCGGCCCGGCTTGCGATAGTTCGTCTTCGGATACTGCTTTTTCAGATATTTTTTCGGATAATTCCGGTTCTGATACTGTTTTTTCTCGTGATTATCGTAGTCTGATTTCCGTTGGCGGATATGCGTTGGATGATGTTCATGCGAATCCTGCGGTTGATTCGTTTGAATTGTCGCTTACTACGGATTTGGCTTCTTTTATTCATGCTGATGATTCTTCCGCCGACTCGGTTTCCGAAGGCGTGCAGTTCATTATTGATCAGGTTCGCGCTTATGGTTTCGACGTCACTGTGGTTGCGACCGGTCCGCTGACCGATATTGATGCTGCGATCGCGGCCGCACCGGATATTGCCGGCAAACTCAAACTGGTGATGATGGGCGGCACGTTGACGCAGGAAGGCAACTGTTGGGATCTGACTGCGGAAACGAACATCATTCAGGATCCGGAAGCCGCAGATCGCGTGTTCCATTCCGGTGCCGACATCACCATGGTCGGCTTGGACGTAACGCATCAATGCCTGATGGGTTCCGATGCGACCCGTGCTTGGCGTGAAGCAGCGAATGCTGACACACTTACCAGCTCGACCGCATCCCAAGTCGCTGATTCACTTGATGGTTCAGCTGGTAGTTCAAATGCAGCTTCAGCTCGAACCTCGAGTGTGGCTGCAAGCCCATCTGCTTCCGATGTGCGCGTATTCCTCGCCGACATGGCTGATTTTTCCATTGCCGCAAACCTCAAGGCCGACGCGCGACTGTTTTCACAGGGCATGCCATTACATGATCCGCTGGCCGCCGCCGTTGCCGTGGACCCGTCGCTGGTGACCTGTATCGACCTACCAATGAAAGTCGAACTCGAAACCGGCGATTTCCACGGCACCCGAGGCCGAGCCATCGGCGATCCCGCCGGACTGATCGACTCCAACGCACCCCGCATCCACGTAGCCTTCCAAGTCGACTCCTCCCGTTTCGTCCCCACCTTCACCACCCGAATCAGCACGTTGTAACAAACAAAACGGGGAGAACATTATATTCTCCCCGCAGTTAACCTAATCAACTCAGCAAAAACTACTTTTTGACGCCGCCGAAACGACGGTCGCGGTGAATGTAGTGGTCGATCGAACGCCATAGCACGTCTCGACCGCAATCGGGGAACAGTTCCGGCACGAAATCAAGTTCGGCATATGCCGCTTCCCACGGCAGGAAGTTCGACGTGCGCTGTTCGCCGGAAGTACGAATCACCAAATCGCAATCAGGAATATCAGGATTGTACAGGTGTTCGGAAATCATTTTTTCCGTTACGCGATCGCCGGAGATCTTGCCGTCACGCACTTCCTTTGCGATTGCCGCGCAAGCATCCGCGATTTCGGCACGTCCGCCGTAATTCAGGCAGAACACCACGTCGATGGTCGTGTTGTTTTTGGTACGTTCCTGTGCTTTTTCCAATTCGTCGATAACGGATTTCCATAGTTTCGGACGTCGGCCGGACCAGCGCACGCGCACGCCCCACGCGTTCATCTGCTCCACACGACGGTGGATGATGTCACGCGAGAAGCCCATCAGGAAGCGCACTTCCTGCGGGGAACGCTTCCAGTTCTCCGTGGAGAACGTATACAGCGACAGGTAGCGCACACCGGCTTCGATGGCACCTGCGATGGTGTCGAACACCACCGGTTCGGCAGCCTGATGCCCGTCGGTGCGAATCAGCCCACGCTGCTGCGCCCAACGACCATTACCGTCCATGATCACGCCGATATGGCGCGGAACCTTGTTCTTTGGAAAATCAGGAATAATCGACGGGTCAGAAAATGGTGCCGCCGGAATGTCAAGGGACTTGTAATCCACGTTCTCAAAAGCCATACCCGCTAATCTAGCAAGCGCATGGAACGAATCGGACGTTCCAAATAGTATTCACCCCATTTTTCCACCATTTGTCGGGTTTCCGGAAGCAACGCCGTGCCGTCCAGCTCTCCCCAATCGCCGTCTACAAGCGCCTGCAACTGGCAGATCGCATTCCACGAAACGTCAAACGATTCACGAATATGATCGGTCAAACACATCAGGCCACCCGCGGAAATCGAAAAGAACCATGGACGATCAGCAGAAATCGGCTCCCCGCACACCACGCAGGCACGCAAACGCGGCGTCCAGCCAGCGATCGCAAGAGCACGCATCACGTAGGAATCGCCAATCGCAGCAGCCTCATGCGCATGCTTGGAAAGGGCATTCAACGCTCCCAACACCAGCCGATACTGTGCCACGGAACGCTCCTGCTCCGTCACCACCAGCTTGTCAGCGGTTTCGCAAATCACATTCGCTGCGGTATACGCCTTGAAATCGGTGCAGATGCCTCTCGCATACGCCGACACCGACTCGGCTTGGGAAATCACATCAAGCGAACGCCCTTCCGCAATAAGCAACGAGACGCGCATGAAAGGCTCCAAACGACCTCCGAAACGCGATTTGGTTCGACGCACACCTTTGGCGACGGCTCGGATTTTGCCATGGTCACGTGTCAGCAAAGTGACGATACGATCAGCTTCGCCAAGTTTGACGGTACGCAAGACCACGCCCTCGTCCTGATACAACGGCATTCACACACCTCCTTCGCCTCGACTCGTTTTCTTAACTGAACTATCTATACTTTCCGCACGTTCTCGCGCCAGCCGCACTCTCCCGCGATATCAGTAAATAAACAATCCCCAGAACGCGAACACCAACAGCACATACAGCATGGTGACCGCCGTGATCCAAAACATCACACGGCCGAACCTCGTCGACGCGAGCACCGGCTGGCGGCCACTCACAATCGCGCCTATAGCCCCCTTACGCGGTGGCCATTGTGCAAGACCACGATTCGTCGCCTCCTCGATAAGACGCACGAACACGCGAGACCACGCCCACACCACAACAACACACACCATTTGAATAACCGGCCAACTCCAATACATCATGCCCGGATCCTCGGCGGGAGCGCCACCCCACGCTAGCTTGACCACGCCCATAACCACTTCGCCCAATCCTGCACCAAACAGCACAAAAGTGGCCATGGTGGCAACGGCAAGCGTAATCAACGCATTTTTGAACACAGGTCTCAGCCCCAACACATATCGGCGTCGATGCGCATGCGCCCAAATCTTACGTACGAGCACAATCAGCCACAGCACGGCGATCACCAGCAGCAACAGCACCATGCTGGCATGCAGCACCACGAGATAAATGGTCAGCCCGCTGTTCGCCTGCAATTCCAACGGCACCGCAATCGACTGATACAAGTTGGTACCGGCCACACGCTCGCTGGTCTGCTGCAGTCCCCGCGTGATGCCGACAGCCCAACTGATTACATCATCCACGTAGGCGTCGGCGAACGGAGTGCCGCTGTTGGATTCGTCGCCGAGTCGGAGCACATGGTTGGCGATGGGGTATGTGCGCACGGTCACGTCCCAATTGCCCGCCTTATGCGCCATGTCGATGATTTTCTCCGTACCTTCCACCTGCGCGGTCATCACGTCTTTGGTGCCGTATGCCACAAGCGTGGGAATGGAATAGGCTTGGGGATTCAACGTGTCGAGGTCGAGATTGGTCAGGCCGAACAATTCCGCATCGATGTTGAACGCGCGGCGCACAATGGACTGGTATCCATCATGCGCTCCGACCAGCGCGAAATCCTGTGCGGCAAGGAATCCCAACGAATGTCGTGGCGAATACACCATTGGGCTCAGCAACACCTGGAATGCCACGTCGGGGTCTTGATCAAGCAGATATGAGGAAATCCAGGTGCTTTCGGAAGTCGCGTAAATGCCGACATTCGAAGCGTCAACGTTGTCGAGATCACGCAACATGGTGATGACCTGATCGTAAATGGCCGCGGAGCCCGGGTAATCACGGGTCGCATCGTTGGTGGACCATACCGGCTTGTCGGGCACGGCCGTCACGAAGCCTGCGGATGAGAGATCGGTGGCCATGTCTCCAAATGAGTTGTCACAGGTACCATATCCGGCACCATGCATGAACACCACGCCGGGCCGATTGTTTCCCGCGTCTTTCGGCTCTCGAATCAACACTTTGACCTGTTGTATTTCACCGGTTGACGGCTGTTTCGCCTCAATGGTGACATATCGTTGCGTCACTTCGTAATCGCCTCGTTTGGCAAGGGTTTTGCCGGAAGGATTATCGAAGGTCACTGCCGTGTCGGATGATAACGTTTCGATGGTTTGACCGGTTGGCTCGTACTTCCATGACGATGCCGTCAAATTGGATACCGACACCAGAATGCCCAGCAGGATGATGAAGATAGGCAGACTGACCATCAGCCGTCTGCCCCTCGTCCACTGACTGGATTGGCTCTCCGCGCTGGACATGACTGACTGACGTTCCTGATCTGACACGCCGTTCATTGTACCGACTCCAGCTGAAATGGCAATCGACAACCAGCAAAACCAGCGGGCGGCCGATCACAATCTGCAATCGACCGCCCGCGGTCAGCGAAATCAACAATTACCTTGCGCCACCGGCACCACCACCGGTCCTGTGGCGTTGACGGGCACCTGTCCGTCCGCTTCCATCTGCGCGGCGATCTCCTGCGCTTTGACCAGCAGCGTTTCCACAATCTGGTCTTCCGGCACGGTTTGAATGACTTTGCCCTTGATGAAAATCTGTCCCTTGCCGTTACCGGATGCCACACCCAAATCGGCTTCACGGGCCTCGCCCGGACCGTTGACGATGCAGCCCATAACAGCCACGCGAATCGGCGCGGTCACATCCTTTAAACCTTCGGTCACCGCATTGGCCAACTGAATCACATCAACCTGGGAACGACCGCAGCTCGGGCAGGAGATAATGTCGAACTTGCGCGGACGCAATCCCATGTATTCCAGCAGCTTGCACCCGACTTTCACTTCTTCGACGGGCGGTGCCGACAGCGAAACGCGAATCGTGTCTCCAATGCCTTCAGCCAGCAGCGCACCGAATGCCAAACAGCTTTTGATGGTGCCCTGCCATGCCGGTCCAGCTTCGGTGACACCAAGATGCAACGGCCAATCACCCTTGGAAGCGAGCAGACGATACGTTTCCACCATGGTGATCACATCATGATGCTTGACGGAAATCTTGAAATCATGGAAGCCGACGTCTTCGAACATGCGCGCTTCCTTCATGGCGGACGCAACCAGTGCCTCCGGCGTCGGACCGCCATATTTCGCATACAGTTCCTTATCGAGCGAGCCCGCGTTCACGCCGATGCGCAACGAAATGCCCGCGTCCGTGGCGGCTTTGCAAATGGAAGGGCCAACCTCGTCGAATTTGCGGATGTTGCCGGGGTTCACACGCACCGCAGCGCAGCCCGCGTCAATGGCCTGGAACACGTATTTGCTTTGGAAATGAATATCGGCGATGACCGGAATCGGTGATTTCTTTACGATTTCCGGCAATGCGTCGGCATCATCCTGGCTTGGTACGGCCACGCGCACGATATCGCAGCCGGCTGCGGTCAGTTCCGCGATCTGCTGCAATGTCGCGGGAACATTGGCTGTCAGCGTATTGGTCATGGATTGCACCGAGATTGGCGCTCCCCCGCCGACTGGAACGGGACCGACCATAATACGGTGCGATTTGCGGCGCGGATGCAGCGGGCTTTCGCTAATGGCTGCCTCACCGGTTTTACGGAACGGCTTTTCGATTTCTGGCATACGTCAAATCCTTGCAATAACAAGGCTCCCGACTTAGGGAGCCTTGCGTCACTTACGTTTCGTCTGTTTGTTTTGTTTCGTTTTCCGTTACTTGTTTATCAGGTCGTCGGCTCGACGACGGGCTTCCAGCTCGAGTTGGCTCATTTCCTCCACGGAAGCGAATAGCGGATTGCCGCGCAGTTCCGCATCCATTTCGTCCAACACTTCCTTGACGGTATCGACGATGCCGAGATATGGCAAGCGATGTTCGAGGAAGGCGTGAACGGCCTGTTCGTTGGCAGCATTCAGCACGGCCGTATGCTTTTCGGAAGCTTCCAAGCAATGTCGAGCCAAGCTCACTGCGGGGAATGCCTCATCGTCAAGCGGTTCGAACGTCCACATGGCGGCTTTCGTCCAATCACAGGCCGCTGCGATGTTGCCAAGTCGTTCGGGAGCCGATAGGCCAAGCGCGATCGGCAGACGCATATCAGGCGGTGAAGCCTGTGCGATGGTGGCGCCATCGCGGAATTCCACCATGGAATGCACGATGGATTGCGGGTGCACGGTCACGTCGATACGGCTCGGAGGCACGTCGAACAGACGGCTCGCTTCGATGACTTCAAGCCCCTTGTTCATCAACGTGGACGAGTTGATGGTCACCACCGGACCCATATTCCAAGTAGGGTGGTTCAACGCCTGTTCAGGCGTGATGTCGGTCATCTGCTCGCGTTTCCAACCGCGGAACGGACCTCCGGAAGCGGTGACCACGAGTTTCGACACTTCACCGTGCGTGCCCGAACGCAACGATTGCCAGATGGCGGAATGTTCGGAATCAACCGGATTGATCTGCTGCGCACGAACCTGTGCGTCGAACAGCAGATGACCGCCGGCCACAACGGATTCCTTGTTGGCGAGCGCCAGCTGCGATCCTGCCTGCAGTGCCGCAATCGAAGGTTCAAGGCCGATGGATCCGGTAATGCCGTTCAACACCACGTCGGCACCGGATCCGGCCATGGCGATTACCGCTTCCGGCCCGGCCATGATTTCCACATGGCTTGCGCCGGCTTGGTTTAGCGCATCTTGGAGCGCATGGACCGCGTTTGTGTTGAAGATGGCGACTTTCGAAACGTGAAATTGGACCGCCTGTTGGGCCAGAAGTTCCACGTGGGAGCCGCCTGCCGCAAGTCCGACCACGTTGAAACGGTCGAGATGGCGGGAGATGACGTCAAGTCCTTGGGTGCCGATGGATCCGGTGGATCCCAGAATGACTACGGTTGAGGTTTGCATGGGTTATGCGTGTGCTCCGTATTTGTTTTGGATTATTCGTGTGAACGCGAAAACAGGCTGACGGTCACGTCAGCCTGTTCAGTGCGATTGCCTATTCAAAAGAGGGGAACGACAGGTCGGGAATATCGACATCCAGATTGCTGTTGGATGCTTCGAACATCGGATTGGTTGCCGGCTTGGTTTCGTTCTTCTTCTCTTCCTCTGCCGGTTTCGCCGGTTCAACGGGAGTTGCCGTTGTCGAGTGATCTGCGGAGGTTGCTGGTTCCAGCGTGAAGGAGGGTGGGACGGTCGGCAAGGTTCCGAGATTAATCGAGTCGGTATTGACCTGCGGAAGGTTCGGCGTCGACAGGCTTGGCATGCGCGGGGTGAACGTGTCTTCGACCGGATCGGGAGCGTCGATGTTCTGGGCCATCTGCGCCAAGGCAGCCAACGAAGAATCGGGAGCGATGGTGATGCCGTGAGATTCTTCCGGCTGATGCGCGACCGAAGTGTCTGGAATCACAGGAGCCGCAGGCGCGGCCGGAGCGTCATAGCTCGGCGCGCCATCATCAGAAAGCGGATTGAACGCTTCGGTTTCCGTTCCTGCGGAAGATGGCTCCTCGTCAACCGCATTGGACGCTTTGAACAGGTGTGCCAACGACTGTTCCGGAGCCGCTGGAGCAACCGGAGCGGCCTGAGGTTCCGGCGTTACAGGAGCTGCCGGAGTTACCGGAGCCGACGGGGTGCTGATGGTTGGCTGGAACACAGGCGGAACCACGGGAGCATACGTCGGCGCAGCGGTTTGAGTGGCCGGAATGCTCACCGGGGACGTTGCAGGCGTGGTGAAAATCTCACGTTCCGCCTTATTCAAAGCGTCGAAGGAGTCAGTGCTGTTTTGAACCTGAGCGGGCTGCGCAATAGGTTCTGCGGAAACGGCTGGAACGGCGAATAACGGCGAGACCACCTGCGTCTCTTGGGATGCCAGACTGGTTGCGGACGGATTGGCTGCGGTCATCGCGCTTTCGGAGGGCTCGCCCACGAAGTCGGCCACACGAGCATAGGATTCGAGTCTGGTCAGCAGCTGCACGCATTCGTTCAGGTAATAATCCACCTGACGCTCGTCATAGCCACGCTTGCCCTTGCGCTGGGTGAAGATCACATTCGCCACGGTCTGGGAGTTCAGATCGACAAGTTTCTTGGCATCGTCTTCCGACACTTCCTCAACGCCGAGCTCGCCAGCGGCCTTCGTCAGGCACTGATCGACGATGCGATCCACTTGCTTGCGGTCATAGCTCGGTTCCTTGCCTTCTCCTGGCTTGAAACGTTCGCCGTGCTCACGTTTGGAATGGGCGTCAAGCTGGCGGAACAGACTTTCGGTCTGCGCTTTCCACGCCACACGACCGTGCTGCGAAATCTCCCATGTGGTCTGCTTGTCCACCACGGCGCGCTCCAAACGAGCAAGGGCCGCGTCCACTTGGGCGATCACATAGCCGCCTTTGACCAAATCGAAAGAAACATTCTGAATATCATGCTGGGTGAGTTGCGCTCCCTCACCTTCGTACAGCATGTGCGCACGCTCAAGAAAAGCGTCCACCTGTTCGGAATCATACCCCCACTTGCGCTTTGAAGTACGAGCGATCCCCGATGCGTTCCTCTCGGATTCAGGTTCCTGCGCCATTGGCTATCGACCTCCTACTGCACTACTCAACGTCCTTACTCTACGTGATTGATTCGACGCTTTTGGCTTTCTTGTGGAAAATTCAGCGAATCGACACTCAAATCACACCATTTTTCACGCATTTACTATGGAAGGAACCCCTATTAGGCAGCGCGACACACGTTGAAGCTGTCGCAGGCAACGAATACTGTACAGTAGAGCTTTGCGGGCGATTAGCTCAGTTGGTTAGAGCGCCACCTTTACACGGTGGATGTCGGGGGTTCGAGTCCCTCATCGCCCACCTTTTGTTTCCGCAGAAAATAAGCCGTTCCGCCTCTTCTGATATTCCCAACTATCTCGTGCGCGTGTCAGCAAAGTCATGACTTTTGTCAATATAGACAATTTCATGGAAACATCTTCTTCGACTGCTTCCGCAAGCAAAAAAGGCTCGGAATCGTGTGATTCCAAGCCTTTATATGAGCGCCCGACCTTGGCCATGCGTGCCAAGGCAGGTAAAACGAATACGATCAGCGGCCTTTGCCGAATGCGCGCAGACGGATGCCGTTCCAGTCACCGCTGACGGTCAGCGGCGTGGCTGCATTCATGCCGGCGGTCTTCGCGGCGGACTGCACGGTGCTTGAACTTGCCGCGCCCGGGCGCCCCGGCTTCGGGGTGAGCACCCACAATGGACCATCGTCGCCGAGGACCGCATACGCATCGACGATGGTGTCAGACAGTTCGTCTTCGTCATCGCCGTCGCGCCACCAGATAATCACGCCATCAACGGCGGAATCATAGTCCTCGTCGACCAGCTCTTCACCGGTCAGCTCCTCGATCTTGGCGCGGATCGAGTCGTCCACATCATCGTCCCACAGCCATTCCTGTACCAGGTCGCCGGCGTGGAAACCGAATTCTTCAGCGTTATCAGATGCCGTTTGATTCACGTTCGTCAATATACCAACACTGCTCGAACATATACGTTACGAACCGTGGAATTGCTCACTTTGCGAGATTGTTTTTTCTTATATCTCGGAATGCGTCACTCTCCCGCGGAGCATTGCGGCAGGGATGCACCCTTGCCGTCTCGGACGGCAACCAGCGCATCGTACGCCTCCTGCAAAGTGGACACCTTCACCACGTTCAAACCTTCCGGAATATGATCCACAACGCTGGAACAATTGGATTCCGGGGCAAGGAACCAAGTTGCTCCGTCGCGTTTCGCTCCGAGCATCTTCAAACGGATGCCTCCGATTTCACCGACTTCACCTTTGTCGTTCATAGTGCCCGTTCCCGCGATGATCTTACCCCCAGAAAGTTTTTCACCGGTCACCTTGTCGATCAGACCAAGCGTGTACATCATGCCCGCCGACGGCCCGCCGATGTCGTCCACATGCATGGACACCTTCATGCCAGACACGTCATAACCATGCTCTTCCAGGAACTTTTTCGCCGCTGCGGTGGCGGAATCCTGCGATGACGTCATCTCCTTGTCGCTGGACTGCTTGTATTCCTCTGCGGTCTGTCCAACAGGAACCACCGCTTCCTGAGGCATCACCGTGGATTTCGAATCGGCCCACGCCACCAATGCCTGCGCGTTCGACACCGGGTACCCTGGCACGCCTGAAGCATTGACCGTGACCAACAGCAGTTGGCCTGAATCCTTATACGTTTTCGCACCGGAAACGGCGATGACCTGCTTGCCGGAAACCTCCCCGAGCACATTCTGCGTCGGGCCGGGCACCTGCACCACATACGCGCTGGGCATAATCAACACCAATACGCACAGTACCGCCACCAACGGTCCTGCAAGATAACGCCATGAACGCGCGGACAGCCAACCTTCCGCGCCTATCAGCCATCGTTTGACACGTCCCGGAGCGCCGCTACGTGTGTTTTTGCCGTGAATTCGTCGTGTTTCCTTCATCTTGGGCATACCTCCCATAGCATAGTATGGAACCAACCAAACTTGAAAAAACGCTTAGGAAAAGGCAGGGCCGGCATGGACGAGAACGCGATCCGCCAATGGTTTATCGATTGTTTCGGACCAATTCAAGGCGAGATGGCATGGAACCAGTTTTCCAACATGCCGGAAGAGTTGCGCGACCAGTTGATGAGTCAGGATGTGAGCAAGCTTCCCAAGCCGGCCGAGGTCAGGTCGATGATGCAGGCGTTCACTGCGGGCGGGCTCAACACTTTCGAAGACATCCAGCACATCACCGAGGAAGGTCCAATCAACGTCAAACTGGCGAAATCATTGGCATTGCAGCAGGCCAATGGCGAAGGATCGGAAACCAGTGTGAGCGCGGAGTACGGCGAGATGGCCCGGCGAGCCATCAGCGAGGCGAATCTGTGGCTTGACACCGCTTGCGAATTCAACCCCGCGCAAGGCGAAACGCAGGTGCTTACCCGCGCAGGCTGGGTGGAAGGATGCATCGATTCCTGGGCGCAGTTTGCATCCCCGATTGCCGAGTCGATGAGCGACGCTCTGGCTTCGATTTTGTCACAGCGTTTCGGCGATTCCGAATTCCATACGGAAATTTCCGGCATTTTCGCCGGTCCGGTGCAGATTCCGATTCCCGATGATATGAAAGATCCGGCAAAACTCATGCGTTTCGTCGGCAATACGTCGTTCGCCATGCAGCTGGGACGTGCCGCCGGCGATTTGTCGCATGAGGTGCGCGGCAGTTTCGACCAAAGCATTTCGTTGCTGAAGAATCCGGCTGGAGGCCTGATCGTGCAGAATGTCGTCGAATATGCGAAATCCTTGGAAATCGACGTGAACGAAGTAATGAGCTATCTTGCACTGCAAGAGCTCGCCCATTCGCGCCTGTACGCTTCCGTGCCGTGGCTGATGCCACGCTTCGAGGCGCTGTTGGGCAAGTATGCCCGTGGCACCAGCATCGATTTGGACGCCATGGAGGAGCAGATCCGCGATGCGCAGTCCGTCGACCCGGATTCCATGGCCGACGCGGTGAACATCACCAAGGTGGCGTTCCCTGACACGCCTGAACAACAGCAGGCCATGAAATCGCTGGAGAATCTGCTCGCCTTGGTAGAGGGTTGGGTAGACACCGTAGTGTGGCGCGCCGGCATGGCTCATATTCCGCATATCGAACAGCTTCGTGAAATGCTCCGCCGCGAGCGCGCCATCGGAGGTCCTGCGGAACGCACCTTCGAAAGCCTGATCGGCTTGCAATTACGCCCGAAGCGCATGCGTGAAGCGGCCGCATTGTGGGATAACATCTGCGCTACGGAAGGCGCGCAGGCACGAGACGCGAAATGGTCACATCCCGATCTACTGCCGCAACTGCCGAATGATGACGATGACAACACCTCACAGTCGCAGAACAACGGATCGTCGGAAAACACGGAAAATACGACGTTCGCCGCTTCCAATGCCACCGATATGGCGTCGCAGCCCCTTGGCGACGCCGATGGCATGACCATCGATTGGGATGCCGAACTCAGCAAGCTGCTTGACGAGGAAGAGCACAAGGGCGGCGAATCCGATACCAATGGCAGCGATTCTGACGATTCCGCAGAATCCGGCAGCAACAACGATACCGACGCCGAGTAATCGCGCTTCTTCCGTTAGCAGTATCAGCGGAAGAAGCGCGACACCCGTCGTGCCCTTTCACCCTCATTGCCTTCACGGGTACGCGCATATGAGACATCAAGCGTGTCTTCGGCGCGCGTCACGGCCACATACATGAGCCGGCGTTCCTCCTCAAGCACGTCGTCATCCTGCAGCAACCCATACGGTATGAGTCCTTCCGAGCAGCCGATAAGGAACACGTGCTTGAATTCCAAACCTTTGGACGCGTGGATAGTGGAAATGGTCACGCCGCTCAGATCCGCGCCGACGCCCAATGCCTCCAACATGGCCAGTCTGGTCTGCGTGTCGTCGGAAAGTGCGGAATTCTGCCATCCGCTATCCCTGCGCACGCGATATCTCAAATGCTGTTCGGCCAATGCCTTGCACAGGATTTTCTGCTGCGCGTTGACTCTGGTGAGAATCGCGCAATCGGCCGGCGACTCCCCCGCATCCACCAGTTTGCGGATGCGCGCCGCCACACCTTGCGCTTCCTCCCAATCGCTGCCATATATGGTTTCCACGACCCTCCGTCCTTTGCTCCTTTCAGAGCTGAGCTTCAGATAATCGGCCCGTTGCGGCGATGCCGCAAGCACACGATTGGCATAGTTGACGATCTGCGGCGTGGAACGGTAGTCGTTGTTCAGATTGATGTCAGCGGTGAGCGGACCGAATTCCGAATCGAAGTTGAGCAGACTGTAGCTACTTGCGCCCGCGAACGAGTAGATGGTCTGCGCCGGATCGCCCACCACGCAAATATTGCGGTTTGAGCCGAGCCATCGGGTGAGCAGACGGTGCTGCAATGGCGAAACGTCCTGGTACTCGTCGACGGTAAGCCATCTGATGTTGGAGCGGATAGCTGAGGCCACTTCCTCGTCGCTTTCCATCAGATGACAAACGATCAGCAGAATATCGTCGAAATCGATTTCGTTGCGGTTGGTTTTTTCTGCCTCATACGCTTTGTATACGTCTACGAATTGGCTTGGTTCGAGGCCTGATGGCGGCTGTCGATGCGTTGCCGCGCAAACCCGCGCGTAATCTTCCGGTGCGATCAGTGAGATTTTGCACCAGTTGATTTCCGCTTGCAAGTTACGTATGGTGTCGTCATCCACTTGGAAGGTGGTGACGCGGCGCAGCGAGCGCTCCACCAGTTCACGTGGATTTCTGGAAATGAACGGCATCGGCCCCTCGCATACGTCCGGCCACACTTGGCGTAGCTGATGGAGGGCCGCGGAGTGGAAGGTGGCTGCTTTGACGTCGGCTGCGACATCGAGTTTCGATAGGCGGCTACGCATTTCCGCCGCCGCTTTGACGGAGAATGTGACTGCGATCGTGCTTCGTGGATTCCACGCTTTGGTGGCGCACGCATAGGCGATTCTGCGGGTAACGGTTCGCGTCTTGCCCGCGCCCGCGCCCGCGATGATGCGCACTGGACCGTCCACGGCCGTTGCGGCCGCCCTTTGCGCCTCATCCAATCCGTCAAGAATCTCTTCCGCTGTTGCACTCATACGTTCCATTGTGGCAGATTGCCGTCGCCATGTGACGATTTGCCCGCGGTTCACCTGCAGTTTTACTGGCAAGTCGGCAACGCTTCGCCCCTATTGTGTATTAAGGTTGGAATTGTGACCGAACGAAGCAAATTTATGATAGCTGCCCTGACGAGTGCGGCGATGCCGAACGCCGCCATTGCGGGCGCGCGTGCCAGCGAACAGACCAACCCGACCGACGAGGGGTACGGCGTCGACCATGCCGTGGTTCAGGATGCAGCGGGCAAGCTGTATGACGTGTTCGCATCCAACACGCCTGAAGGCCGTAAGCGTCTTGCCGGTCGCGTGCGCGCTGCGCAGACGCTCTCGCAAGCCCGCGAATTAGGCGGATTGGGTTTTGCCGTCGATAGCATAGTAGCTTTTTCAAACGGCGATTTGAAGCATTCCGCCACTGGAGATACGTCCGTGCTGGTGGCCACCCACCATGTGGGTCAGGCGCGGCCGTTGGAGCTGCTGACTTTGGATGATTGTTCCAGCGTAGGCACCGCTTTGGGCGCGGTTCATCGCCTTCGTCCCGACTTCCTGCAGGAAGCGGGCTATCCGACGTTTGTCACCGGCCAGATTCGCGCTCAGCTGACCGCTTGGATCAAGCGCCTGCGTCAGGCTGGTCATGTTCCGCAGGAGATCACCACTAGTTGGGCGAATATTCTTGAGACCGACGGCCTGTGGTCGTTCTCCACTTGCCCGGTGCATGGCGGGTTGCGTGACGGCGATGTGCTTTTTTCCGGTTCGTCCATCACCGCGGTCACGAATTGGCAGGATATGCAGGTCAACGATCCTGCCCGCGATTTGGCTTGGATTTTCGCCAAGCTTGACGAGAACCACCGCAATGCCTTGCTTTCCGCATACGGTCGCATGTTGGGCAATCGTTTGGATGATCTGATTATGCTGCGGGCCAATCTGTGGCTGCAGATGGAGCAGGTCGGCGATTTTATTTCCGCTTTGAACAAGGCAGACAATGCCAAGATTATGCAATTCAAGGCGCAGGTGGAACGCCTGGCCCACCAGTTGGGTGTCGCCACAGCGAAGAATCGCGTGCAAACTGAAACGAAGCAGGAGTCCAAGGATCGCCCCCAGCGCCCGCCGAGCACAATCACCGTAGGCACGTTGCTGAACGAATCGGAGCGTCGCCGTAACGCGGCCGCACAGCAGAATGATTCCGACACGACCGGCGAACGTCATGTTGACGCTGTGGATATGGATGATTCCACTGGCGATTTCGACGCGACTGGCGATTTCGACGCGACCGGCGATTTCGACGTGACCGGCTCCCAGCCGGTCCGCAAGACGAAGGAAATCGTCAACGACGCGACGGAAGCGTTCGCACCGGCCGGAACCCAGCAATCACAAGCACCGTCCGGCAATACGAATGAACATGAGGCGACCTCGGTCAGCACTTTCATTCCGGAACATTCCGCAAAAGAACGGCACGAATCCATGCCGTCAAGTTCCACCATGGTAATCAGCAGGCTGGAAACGGCCGACGACAACGACGATACGAACGAGGAATCGATTCCCGCATCGCACAGCGAGGCCGCGACAGTACTCATTCCACTGTTGGAACGAGATGAGGCGACCATGCAGAAAGCGCAGGCGCAGATCAATCAGTGGGAGGCGGAAGACGCCACCGATGAGAAGCCACGCGTAGAATAGGCGCACATAACCCGTACATACACGTGCGCATGCATTGCGCATTATCACGAAGGAGCATCCATGGATATTGAACTCGGCATTCAGAATGTGGCCCGCACCGTCACCTTCAGCACCGAACAGAGCGCCGATGAGGTCAACGCGGCCATCGCCGACGCCGTGGAGAACGGCAAGACCATCAATCTGACGGACGACAAGGGCCGTCGCATCGTGGTGCCGGCAGGCTCGCTCGGCTACGCCATCATCGGTTCCGAAACCAAGCACGCCGTCGGTTTCGGCAACCTCTGACCCGTTCGCATCACCAGATTTCAGCTTCGAACTGAAACACACGTTTTCGACGTCACAAGAAAAGCCAGACGTTCACGTCTGGCTTTTCCATTTTGGGCGATCAACTCGTTCCTGGTTTCATATCGCGATTACGCATCGATGATTGCGTTTCGGTTTTTTATTTTCGCCTTCGACGATTCTTTGCTCAAGTGAACGCCTCGATTGATGATTTCCTGAACCGTTTCGTCGCTGGTGAGGTTCTCCCCCAGCGCGTTCGGCTTGCCTTTACCATGCCAATCGGATCCGCCAGTCACCAGCAGGTCGTGCCGGCGCGCAATGGTGAGCAGACGTTCACGCTGTTCTGATGGATTGCCGCGATGCCACACTTCCAAACCGTCCAAGCCTTCGGTGATGAGAGATTCGATTTGCCGGTCGGTCAGTAATGTCCGATTGCGCCGGGGGTCTCCGGCGTGGGCGATAACCACCACCCCGCCCGCACCCTTGACCGCGGCCACCACGTCGTGCGTGGTCGGTGATGGCGTGGGAATGTAATATTTCGACGTTGCGCTCACCGCATCGGCGAAAGCGTCGGATCGTGTTTCATATACGCCGGCAGCCACCAATGCGTCGGCGATATGGGGCCGGCCTATCGTGGTGCGTTTGCCTTCACGCACCTGCGCGAGCACATCATCCCACGTAATCGGAAAATCCTGCGCCATCAGTTCGACCATGCGCTTGGTTCTACGCAGTCGCGCCTCGCGGGTGGACGCGAACATCTCGCTGATATCGGCGTTCAGCGGATCATATTGGAATGCGAGCATGTGCACGGATACGCTCTCATCGACGGCAGTGATTTCCGTACCGCGTAACAACGGCAATCTGACCTCCCGCGAAGCAGCCAACGCATCCTGCCAACCGGAGGTCGTGTCATGATCGGCAATCGCAACACCATGCAATCGCAATGCTCTCGCTTCCTGCAACAACGCACGCGGCGTTTCCGTACCGTCGGAAAAAACGGTATGGCAGTGAATGTCCCAACCTTCAGCGGGCGGTGCCGCAGTGCCTACGCGAATCATGTATCCATCGTAAGCTGTTTTTGGCGCGACTCGGCACAATACCGCGTAAACTAGGCGATGACAACGTTTGTATTTTGATTCAAGGATGCACGATGAGCGATTTTTCCGGCGAACAGGTTGCCGAAGCCACTCTCGACGATGATTATACGAAGCCGCGCGGTTGGCGGCATACCGCGACATGGACGTATCTAGTCATGCTGATCGCCTCGGCGGTAGCGCTGGTCGTATCGTTCGTGCTTTCCGCCGAGACACTGAAATTGGCGCGCAATCCCGGTCAGAAGCTCAGCTGTGATGTGAATGCCGTGATGTCGTGTTCCGCGGTTGCGGAATCGTGGCAGGCTGAGGTTGTGAAGTTCGCCGGTTTGAGTTTCCCGAATGCGTTCTTCGGCATCGCCGCGGAATCAGTGTTCGTAACGATCGCGGTGATCGGTTTGACGAAGGTCGCCGTGCCCCGCTGGTTTGCGTTGTGCACATGGCTGGGTGGATTGGCCGCGCTGGCTTATTCGTATTGGCTGACCTCGCAGTCGTTGTTTGTGATCAACGCGCTATGCCCGTGGTGTCTGTGCCTGATGTTCTCCACCACCGTGCAGTTCATGGCGTTGTCTCATGCCACGGCGGTGGTTCAGGAGATTCCGGCCAAGCGCGAGGGCGTACGCACCTACTACCGTCTTAATTACGATCTGATGGTCGATGCCTTATGGATCGTGACATTGATTGTGATCATTCTCGTCGAAGACGGCCCCCTGCTGTTCAGTTGACGTCAAGTAACGTCCAATCAGCAGTAGGGATTCACTCACCTACAAGAGAAGCCGACTGGAAACAGCCGGCTTCTTTCTTTTGCGTATCCGCAAATTTCAGTGTTATGCGCAAAACCTTACAGCAGTTCGATTTTGCCGACGATGGTGGCCGATCCGGTGAGTTTCACGTCGTTATCGGTCACGTCGACGCGCAGGGTGCCGCCACGCACGGTGATCGTCCAATGGTCGATGCCGGTTTTGGCACGCAACGTGATGGCGGTGGCGCACAGGCCGGTTCCGCACGACAGGGTTTCGCCGCAGCCGCGTTCGTTGACGCGCATGGTAGCGTTGCCCTCGTTGTCGCCTTCGCTTTGCTCGTCGATGCGCACGAACTCAACATTCTGGTCGCTTTCGATTCGGGGCGCGACCACCGGCTTGGTCACCAAATCAAGCTGTTCCACCGTCGGCAGGCTGGAGAACGCGTCTTCGATGACGGCCACCACATGCGGATTGCCCATGTCCACGAACGTGCCGCGTGCGGAACCGGCCGTGCCGGGAATCGTCACTTCGTATCCATCAAGATCGCCACGCTTCCATGAACCCATCTCAACCTGGAACACGTCCTTGCCAAGAGTCGGCACATCGCCAAGTGAAGTCAGAACCTTCACACCGGCACGGGTGCCGAGACGGAACGGTTCACCGCCCGGCTGACCGGCAATACCCTGCCGTTGCGCGAACAGAGTGATCGCACGCGTGCCGTTGCCGCACATCTCAGCCAACGAACCATCCGCGTTGCGGTAGTCCATGAACCAATCCGCATTGTCGGCAGCACAAGCGGCAATCTGCTTGTCGTTCAAATCGGACACCGCCTGCGGATGAGTAAGGCGGATCAAGCCATCGCCACCGATACCGAAATGACGGTCGCACAGGAATCGCACTTCATCGGCGGTAGGCTCGTACGTGCCTTCGGCGTCCAGATACACCACGAAATCGTTGCCGGTGGCGTGTGCTTTGTAAACAATGCTTGGAATGCTCATACCGATTCACTCTACACGCGGTAGGCTATTGAAGAAGTTGGACACAACACGTGTGCATTATGTTGCAGTATGTTTGCGTGCGGAACAAGGGAGGACGTATGACTTCAACGGCACCAATCGGCGTTTTCGATTCCGGTTTGGGCGGGATTTCCGTGGCGCGCGAAATCCGCCGCGATATGCCGAACGAACGCGTGCTGTATTTTGGCGATTCCGCGAACGCTCCGTACGGAACCAAATCACCTGAACAGGTACGCAAGCTGTCCGACGCCATTGTGAAACGTTTCGTGGAGCAGGGAGTGAAAGCGGTTGTCATCGCTTGCAATACCGCCACTTCCGCCGCAGCCAACGAGTTGCGCGACAAATACGACATTCCGATCATTGGCATGGAACCAGCGCTGAAGGTGGCGTGCGATCGAGGCCATGGCAATCGTCAGCGTGTCATCGTCGCAGCTACTCCCCTGACGTTGCGGGAACGCAAGTTCGCCGTGCTGATGGATCGTTTCAAAACAGACCATACGATCTTTCCGGAACCCTGCCCCGGTTTGGTGGAGATCGTTGAGCACGGCCAACTCGACGATCACGATGTTGTGATGCACACGCTGCACCAGTATTTCGACCAGTATGATTTGTCGACGATCGATTCGGTAGTGCTTGGCTGCACGCATTTCGTGTTTTACCGCGACTATTTCCGCGAACTGCTGCCCGACACAGCGGCAATCATCGACGGCAACGAAGGTACCGTGCGCCATCTTGGCGTAGTGCTCGAATCGTTGGGCAAACTCTCTCCGGAAGACGCGGACGGTGGTATCGAGCTGGCCAATTCCGACACTTCCACACAAATCGCGCAATTAGCGCAATCGCTGCTTGATCGCTGAGCGCGAATGTTCCGATAGACCGCGTAAAGTCGATTGAAACCCGCAAAAACTGCTCAACCGTTATCAGACGTACAACGACGAAGTGGCACTGGCCAAGGAATACGAGCAGGACGGCCGCGTGCTCATCCTCGCACCGGAAAGCCTGTACGGCCTGAACACGTTGAGCAAGTCGTTCGAAGGTTTGGAACGCATGTACCGCGCGGGCTATGCGGCGGCCGAGGCCATCCCCGCATTCCTAGAAAGCTGAAGATAACGTCCATATCCAACGCCTGCCAGCGGTTCGTTTTCAAATTGAGACATGACACGAAAATTTTATAAAACTCCCATATTATGTCCTATTGTTTTTTCGTCGACATAATCGGCGGAAAAGTCGACATTAAAGGAGAATGAAATGAAGAACAACACATTCCGGCGTCTGCTGGCCATAGCCGCGGCGGGTGCCATGCTGACGTCGATCGCCGCATGCGGATCGTCTTCCAACGATGACACAGCCTCCAACGGCTCCGATAGCACCTCGCTGATTTCAGTGAACAACAGCGAACCGCAGAACGGTCTAATTCCAAGCGACACCAACGAAATGGGCGGCGGCAGAGTTATTCGATACCTGTTCGAAGGTCTGGTGAGCTTCGACGCAAAGGGCAAGCAACATCTCGAAGTCGCCGAGAGTATCACCCCGAACGAGGATGCCACCAAGTACACAATCAAGTTGAAGAAAGGCTGGAAGTTCACCAACGGCGAGGCGGTAACCGCCCATTCCTTCGCCGACACCTGGAGTTTCGCCGCCAACGTGAAGAACGCGCAGAAGACCGCAAGCCGATTCTCCACCATCAAGGGCTATGACGAACTGCAGGATCCGAACGTCGATCCGAAGGCCACACTTTCCGGTCTTTCCACCCCGGACGACTACACGCTGGTCGTCGAGCTGAACAAGCCTGATTCCGTATTCCCGACCAAGCTCGCGCACCAATCCATGTTCCCGCTGCCAAGCGTGGCATTTAAGGACATCAAGAAGTTCGGCCAGGCTCCGATTGGCAATGGTCCGTACAAGTTCAAGTCCTGGTCCCACGACAAGAACATCATCGTCGTACCAAACAAGGATTATAAGGGCAGCCGCAAGGTGTCCAACAAAGGCATCGAATACCGCGTCTACACGAATGAGGATTCCGCTTACTCCGACGTGCTGTCTGGCAACCTCGACGTGATGGATCAGATTCCACAGTCCGCGGTGAAGACCTTCCGTCAGGATTCCAGCGTGATCGCCTACAGCCAGGCAGGATCCTCGTTCCAGTCCTTCGTCATTCCGGAACGTCTTGAGCATTTCGGCAACGACGAAGAAGGCCAGTTGCGTCGTCAGGCCATTTCCATGGCCATCGACCGCGACCAGATCGTCAAGAAGGTTTACAACAACACGAAGACCCCGGCCACCGATTTCACTTCACCGCTCGTCCCCGAATATGTGAAGAAACTGGAACAGAACGGCAGCAACCTGAAATACAACGCTTCCAAGGCCAAGGAACTCTGGAAGAAAGCCAATGCCATCAAGCCGTGGTCCGGCAACTTCCGAATCGCCTATAACGCCGATGGCGGCCATAAGGAATGGGTCGATGCCGTGTGCAATCAGATCAAGAACACGCTCGACATCGACGCCGCTGGCGAGCCGTACGCCACGTTCAGCGACGTGCGTAACCAGGTGACCAACCGCACCATCAAAACCGCGTTCCGTGCCGGCTGGATGCTGGATTACCCGTCCGCTGAGGATTATCTCAATCCGCTATATGCCTCCAGCTCCGCTGACGGTCATGGTTCGAACGATGGTGATTACAAGAGTGCGGAATTCGACAAGCTCCTGAATGCCGCACTTGCCCAGACCGACGTAAAGAAGCGGACCGAGGACTTCACCAAGGCGCAGGAAGTGCTGGCCAAGGATCTTCCGGTGATTCCGCTGTGGAACGACAACGTCGCCGCCGCGTCCGCGACGAACGTGAAGAACGTATCGTTCGATTACACCAATCTGCCTACCTACAACACCATCACTAAGTGATGTTTCTGGCCGGCGGACGAACGATTCGCCGGCCATATAAGGAGCTCAAGTACAGTGGGGTTCGAATCCTTCATGGATTCGAACCCCACTGTACTTTTGTGGCTTGTTTTGCCGGTTTGCCACTACAGCATCAACTCTGCACGTAGCTGCCCTTCGGAGACTTCCAACCGCAGTTCATCATCTCGCTATTGAACACCATTGCGCCTTCACCATGAGCCGGAACGACGATCATACCGCCATCTCCATGATGACGGGCGACACCATCCAGCGCCGCCTTCGCAGCCTCGATCGGCTCCTCCTTGGCGTACAGAACACGATCGGAAACCTGATGCGCAGCGACTTCCTTGACGAACGCTTCACCGATACCGGTGCAGGAGATCGCGACGGAATCGTTGTTGGCATAGGTACCACAGCCCGGCAGAGGCGAATCGCCGACGCGTCCCGGCATCTGGTTGGTGATGCCACCGGTGGAGGTGCCGGCAGCGATGTTGCCGGACGAGTCACGGGCGACAGCGCCGATGGTGCCATGCTTCTCCCATTCATCGCCGTTGGATTGCGCCTCGCGCAAGGATTCCTGACGTGCTGGAGTGATGAAATATTCACTGTCGCACAGTTCGATTCCCCACTCCTTAAGCAAATCATTACCAGGCTTGGCAAACATGACATGCTTGGTCTTTTCCTTGATGGCACGCGCTACGTTGATCGGATTCTTAGACGTGGTCAGACCGCACGCGGAACCAACCTCGCCATCGACACCAGTCATCAGGCAGGAATCCATGGATACGATGCCTTCACTCGTCAATGCAGCGCCACGACCAGCGTTGAACTCCGGAGCATCCTCCATAACACGGATAGCCGCGCACACGGCATCCTCCGCCGGAGCCCCCTGCTCCAGCAACGCATAGCCAGCTTCAAGAGCCCTGTTCAAATCCTGCTCCACCTGGGCACGACGTTCCGGCGTATCCTTTTTGCCACGATTGCCGGCACCCGCGTGAATCACCAGCAGAATCCCGTCCGGATCAGCTTGGGCGATGTGGACCGTCGACTGAGGCAGTGCAGCTTCGTTCATTGATATCTTCTCCACTCCATTTTTATTGATTATTCGCAGATATCTTACGTCGTCCTTCGATAAGAAATGACCGAACACGCAAAAATACGTCAATTAGACCGCGTAAAGTCAATTGAACCCGCAAAAGGGACGAACGGCGAAAGGACGGGACGCATATGGCTCACAGGACGGCAATGATCGACGTCGGCGGCGGTTTCCGCGCGATCTACGGTGCGGGCGTGATGGACCGCATGCTTGAGGACGGCATCAGCGTCGACCACTGCTATGGTGTTTCCGCCGGCAGCGCCAACATGGTTTCGTTCATCGCGAAGCAGCATGGGCGCAACCACACGTTCTACACGCAGTACGCGTTCCGCAAGGAATACGCGAGCTTCGACAGCTATGTCAAGAACCATAATTTCGCCAACCTCGATTACGTGTATAGCACGCTCAGCAATCATGATGGCGAAAATCCGGTTGACTACGCGGCTTTCGAAGCCAACCCGACCGGTTTCACCGTGGTTGCGTGCAACGCCGAAGACGGCTCCACGAAGTATTTCGGCAAATCCGACGTGGGCTACGACAATTTCGACATCCTGAAGGCGTCATCAGCGGTGCCGGTAGCTTGCGAACCGTATGCGATCGATGGCATTCCCTATTACGATGGCGGCATCGCCGATCCGATTCCGGTGCAGAAGGCCATCGATGACGGCCACGACCGCATCGTGGTGATACTCACCCGTCCGAAAGACACCGTACGCGAACAGAAGAGGGACATCGGCCCCGCCAGGATTTTGAGGCGCACGCATCCACAAGCCGCGGAAAAACTGCTCAACCGCTACCAGACGTACAACGACGAAGTGGCGCTGGCCAAGGAATACGAGCAGGACGGCCGCGTGCTCATCCTCGCACCGGAAAGCCTGTACGGCCTGAACACGTTGAGCAAGTCGTTCGAAGGTTTGGAACGCATGTACCGCGCGGGCTATGCGGCGGCCGAGGCCATCCCCGCATTCCTAAAAAGCTGAGCACTACCCTCATATGAACACTCCAGCCGATAGCAACACGCGCGAAAACGCCAACACGAACACCGACATCAGCATCACCGCGAATGCCACGGGATTCAGCACGAAAACACTGAACCCGCAGATTCTGGTGACCTTGTGGAATGTGGAACGTTTGGGTTCGTTCTCCGCGGTCGCGCGCGAAACCGGCTGGTCGCAACCGGCCATCAGCCAACAGATCCGCAAGGTCGAACGCGAACTTGACGCAAAACTCGTGCAGCGCACGTCGCATGGCGTGGAATTGACTCCGATCGGCCGTATTCTGGCACGTCACGGGCAGCTTATCGACAATCGCGTCACCCAAGCCGTCAAAGATGTGGAAGAGTACCAGCGCAACGGATCGACGCATATTCGTTTGGTCGCTCCCCCATCGGTATGTTCGTCGTTCGTGGCACGCGTGCTCGTGCATATCAGCAAAACGTCCGACATTCGCGTGAGCCTCATGCAGATGGAGCCGCCTGAGGCCATGGAGGCGTTGGAACAGGGGCTTGCCGATTGCGCGATCATCTTCCAATACAATTCACTCCCCGCTTTGGCCGGACCGGACGATTTGGAAGTCGCTCCTTTCGGTGTCGATCCGCTGATGCTGCTGATCGGCGCGAACAATGCGATCGCGCGCCAGTACGAAAGCTCGCACCTGCCGGTCCAATTGGTTTCGGCACGCAGCGAACAGTGGATCGCCGGCTGCGAAACCTGCCAGGCGAATCTGGTGTCGTTGGCGCGTGCCGCCGGCTTCACACCGGAAATCACACATTCGACCGACGATTTTTGGGCCACGCAGAATCTGGTGGAAGTCGGCATGGGCGTCTCGATCATATCTCGCTTAGCCACAACCGCTGGAATCCAACCCGATTTGGCCGCACTGCCAATCGCCGACAACAACGCATTCCGCACAGTCTGTTTCGTCACAAGAAAAGCGGACGACCGACCGGCAGTGACCCGCGTCAAAGACGAAATCGAAAGGGCGTCACACCAGTATTTGGAAAACATTTGATTCATCGTTTGATATCCGTGCTTATTCGCAATCGCGGAATACTGCAGCAAACAATTGTTTCCAGTATTTTGCTATATCATCATAATCAGATTAATAATTGAATAGCAAAAGCATCTGATATAAGAAAACTTCATAACAGTCTTTGCTTTCAGTACAAGAACACACTGTTCGTGCAAGCATCGGTACGTCATGCTGGAACCATGGAAGAAATCATGGAAATGAAGCATCGTACCGGTTCCGGCTTTGACGCCGACGCCATCGACCACACCACCGCAGCCGATCTTGCCGCAGTCGGCTCCGACAAGTGGACACGCTACCCCGGCTGCATTGGCGCGTTCATCGCCGAAATGGACTACGGCCTGGCTCCCTGCATCCAAGAAGCCATCGACAACGCCTGCGACCATTGCAAACTCGGCTACATTCCCGAACCCTGGAAACAGCGCGTGGCAGCAGCATGCGCAGGATGGCAACGCTCGCATTACGGATGGGATGTCGATCCGAGCATTATTCGCGTGGTTCCCGACGTACTCGAAGCTTATGAGATTTTCTTGCGTGAACTGGTCGGTGCGGGCAACAGCGTGATCGTGCCGACGCCTGCCTACATGCCGTTTTTGAGCGTTCCGAAACTGTACGACGTTGACGTGATCGAAATCGAAATGCTGCAAAGCGGCGACGCCGAAACCGGAGAGGCGCAATGGGTGTACGACTTCGACGCCATCGAACGCGCGTTTGCGGCCGGATGCCATGCGTTCGTGCTCTGCAACCCGCACAACCCGATCGGCAAAGTGCTCACCTTGGAGGAGGAGCTGCGTCTGAGCGATCTTGCGGCACAGTATGACGTGCGTATTTTCAATGATGAGATTCATGCGCCGTTCGTGTTTGAGGGCAAGCACATTCCGTTCCCCACCATCAGCGAGCAGGCCGCATTACAGTCGATGACCGCTACCAGCGCGTCGAAATCGTTCAATATTCCGGGCACGAAGTGCGCGCAGGTGCTGCTTACCAATCCTGCGGATCGTGACATGTGGGCGGTCAAGGCGGAGTGGAGCGAACATCAGACCGCCACCATCGGCGCAATCGCCACCACCACCGCATATAACGAAGGCGACCTGTGGTTCCAGGATGCGTTTGCCTATGTGCGCAGGAATTTGGCGTTGTTCGACGAGCAGATGCGTGAAAGGTTCGCCGGCGTCGGCTATATCAAACCGCAGGGCACATATATCGCATGGCTTGATTTCTCGCCGCTTGGCATCGACGATCCGGCCGCATACTTCCTTGAGAAGGCGCAAGTGGCGTTGACCGACGGGCGTTCATGCGGCGAGACCGGTGCCGGATGCGTGCGCGTGAACATAGCAATGCCGTATCCGCTGCTGGTCGAATGCCTGGACCGCATGTTCAACGCATTGCATGCCGACGGATTATTGTAGGCTTCGCCACATATTCAGTGTTTTCCTCAACCAACGGCAGCATAACGGTGAACGTCATGCCCTTCCCCACTTCGCTGTCCACCGTTATGGTGCCGTTGGAAATCTGCATACTATCGACATGCGATGGGAGGATGACATGCGTTTGAACATGAGTACCAGCATTGATGTGACAGCCCGCGAAAAGGCCGGCGATAATCTGCTGTTCTTGGGATTTCACGGATTCAGCAATGATGAAAATGAGATGATCCGCATTATTGATGCGATTTATGATGTTCCGAAGCAAGACGCATCTTCAACGGACAACTCCATTGCTCCTGCCCAGCATCCGAATTATCTGTCGTTCCAAGGCACGTACGAACGTCCTTACATCGGAAGCTACTACTGGTATCCAGATGGATGTTCCGTAGGAGAGCGTCGACGTGAGTGCAGTGCCGTGGGCGATGCCATCGTACGATTGCTGGATTCGCCCGCATACGCGCATTTCCGCAAGGTACTGATCGGGTTTTCGCAAGGCGGATACCTATCGTATCGCATGGTTGCGGAACATCCCGATGTGTTCGATATGGCGATTTTGATGAGTCCGTCATTCAAAGGTGAAACCGCTGAGCCCTTGCCCGCGACCGGACGCACGCGATTCGCACTCTGTTACGGCAGCGAAGACCGCACAATTCCACTATCCGACCAACAGTGTGCGCACAACAAACTTGCGCAAACCGGCAATCTCACGTATTTCGAATATCCGGGAATGGTCCACGGCATCTGCGATCAGGAAATTCGTGACCTACGCGCCTGGCTGGGATTGTGATATGCGCTGCGTGAGGAGTTCTGCGCATCTGAGACTCCGCACGCGTGCCCATAAACTCGTTTTCACCCCCTCGGATTGTCATTGATACTAACAGTCCCGCACATGCGGAATCATCCCCGCATGTGCGGAGAACACTGGACATAAACAGGGAGAGCGACATCCACGCGGTGGCCGGAACGCCGCAGACACCGATTTCAATCCACGCTCTCCGTAAGGAGAGCGACCCGGGCACGCTTCGCTTGACCAAACGGTCCAAAAATTTCAATCCACACTCCCCTTGCGGGGAGCGACCTTGCTGGAATATTCGTCCCAACGCTGGTTCCTATTTCAATCCACACTCCCCTTGCGAGGAGCGACTCAAGCCTGATCTGAGCGTCCTAAAGGACATGCAATTTCAATCCACACTCCCCTTGCGGGGAGCGACATACTCGTACTGGATTTCGCCGTCCGTGCAGATATTTCAATCCACACTCCCCTTGCGGGGAGCGACCTTCTCCATGCGCCTTGTCCAGCACATCGTAAGTATTTCAATCCACACTCCCCTTGCGGGGAGCGACGGTACGGCAAGGCCGTGGAGCAGACCGTGTGGGAATTTCAATCCACACTCCCCTTGCGGGGAGCGACGAGGCTGGCGCTGCCGTTCTCGTGAAGGCGGATGTAATTTCAATCCACACTCCCCTTGCGGGGAGCGACTCGCTCTTATGTGGACGTTACCAGTATAACAAATTTCAATCCACACTCCCCTTGCGGGGAGCGACCCAGATCATTACCATCTACACCAGCCAGGAAAAAATTTCAATCCACACTCCCCTTGCGGGGAGCGACCCCAGCCAGTCGCCGGCTTCGGGATATGATCGAATTTCAATCCACACTCCCCTTGCGGGGAGCGACCCACCTCCTGCCCGGCCAGCCTCGCGGGAAACCAATTTCAATCCACACTCCCCTTGCGGGGAGCGACCATGCCGGAACTGCTCGTAAGGGATGGGCTTTGTATTTCAATCCACACTCCCCTTGCGGGGAGCGACTCGCCTTCTGCTTCAACCGCCCCCATTCGTCAATATTTCAATCCACACTCCCCTTGCGGGGAGCGACTTCGCGTTTGCTGCGCTCAATCCGAGTGCCGAAGTATTTCAATCCACACTCCCCTTGCGGGGAGCGACCGTACCATGACGCCGATCAGGCCGTTGGCTAGATTATTTCAATCCACACTCCCCTTGCGGGGAGCGACTGATGAACGTCTTGCGGCATATTGGCTCACGTACATTTCAATCCACACTCCCCTTGCGGGGAGCGACGCCATCGAACGCGGTCAACAACGCATCTTCTGATTTCAATCCACACTCCCCTTGCGGGGAGCGACGCCATGCCGGAACTTTTCGTAAGGGATAGGCTTCGTATTTCAATCCACACTCCCCTTGCGGGGAGCGACGTACAGTCGAACCCCAGTACAAATTTTCCTTTTTATTTCAATCCACACTCCCCTTGCGGGGAGCGACGGTTCCACCGCGCCATGCGTGGCGAGACGGAAATATTTCAATCCACACTCCCCTTGCGGGGAGCGACTATTACCCTGTGTCGCAGACGGAATGCGCACCTATTTCAATCCACACTCCCCTTGCGGGGAGCGACTTCGCAACCCCTCAGGTGATCGCAGCGCTCAACGTGATTTCAATCCACACTCCCCTTGCGGGGAGCGACATTCCGTCCGACGTGCGCGCCCATTGCATGCTGTGATTTCAATCCACACTCCCCTTGCGGGGAGCGACGTGTTTGGGGGTATTGTTTTGTGCGAACACGCTCATATTTCAATCCACACTCCCCTTGCGGGGAGCGACCGTCGTGATCGCTGATAACCCTCACTGTTGTCTCATTTCAATCCACACTCCCCTTGCGGGGAGCGACCGGCAACCAGCAGACCATGCAGTTGGCCGACATATTTCAATCCACACTCCCCTTGCGGGGAGCGACCGGCAATGCCGTGTTGACGGTGAAACGTTGGGAATTTCAATCCACACTCCCCTTGCGGGGAGCGACATGAGTCCCGCAATCTCAGGAGCCGCGTTTTTATTTCAATCCACACTCCCCTTGTGGGGAGCGACTTCCTTTCGACGGTTTTTAATATACGTAATTACATTTCAATCCACACTCCCCTTGCGGGGAGCGACATTGCAGCCTTGCGGAACGCTGATTTTCAAGTGATTTCAATCCACACTCCCCTTGCGGGGAGCGACCGAGCGGCGAGTGGATTACGTGGGCTTCAAGCCATTATTTCAATCCACACTCCCCTTGCGGGGAGCGACGCGGCCTTGCGGAAATGCTGGAGGTCCTTGATATTTCAATCCACACTCCCCTTGCGGGGAGCGACCAGACCAGACAATTGGACGATCTGGCCGACCGGGTATTTCAATCCACACTCCCCTTGCGGGGAGCGACGTGGACATGCTCGACATCAACGACATCCACGTCATTTCAATCCACACTCCCCTTGCGGGGAGCGACCGGCCACTGTCACACTCTTCTTTCCGGACACGCTATTTCAATCCACACTCCCCTTGCGGGGAGCGACATGTGGACGCCATGCCCCACTCTTGGGTCGACATATTTCAATCCACACTCCCCTTGCGGGGAGCGACACGGGTTAGGGGTGATGGAACCACGATGCTTGTAATTTCAATCCACACTCCCCTTGCGGGGAGCGACGAGCTCAACGTCCTGCACCAGCCCATCAAATTGCAATTTCAATCCACACTCCCCTTGCGGGGAGCGACCTGACCGTCCTTGACATTGCTCCAGTCCGCGTAATTTCAATCCACACTCCCCTTGCGGGGAGCGACCGCAGAAATGAGACATTTTTGACCAAATAATGATTCAAGCAAAACCTCATCTCGGCTGATACACATATTACATCAGTTCCCCACCGCCCCAAATACGTCCAAATGCAAAGATCAAACTCTATCTGACTACACTTTTCGATTATCAAACAACAATCCGAAATTACATCAGGGTTCCAGTTTTAATTTCCTCCGCACAAAAAAGGTGCGAACCTACCTGTAACTCATGACTGCTTCAGGGTCGCACTGCATGTCGTTTAGAAGTCATACCATCATGACTCCATCAACGGGAACATGACGTTGAACGCCTAAGTGTTCAATGCGCCGTGAATAGTTCGTTCCCAAATTGTAATATCTCAAACTATCCGTTTTGACATCGATAATGCTCAACAGATCATGCTTAAGCGTGAGATACTCCGCAGAAGTAACGCTACATTCGAAAACGCTATTTTGCACGCGTTGCCCATATTTCATGCAGCTTTTTGCCACTAAACGTAGACGCCTTTTACCAGCGGATGTTTCAGTATTCACATCATATGTCACCACAACAAGCATCAGTCATCTCCTTCATCAGCAGCTTCACGGCCTATCACTTCCACATGAATGGCGGGTAAGCGTCTATATCCCCACGAATAGCTCTTGCCAGCAACAAAGCTTGAACATATGGAATCAAGCCCCACGGCATCTTTTCTCCCAAGAACGGATGAGTAATCACTTCTTGTTTGCGCTTCTGCCAAGCAGCCAATACGGTTTTCCGCCCAGCGTCATTAAGGAATACGCCACCATTCTCTCGCTGCTCAAAATCACCAGCTGAAATACTCCCAAGATTGACCAGAGTTAGCGCAAATCGATCAGCAAGAGCAGGACGAAACTCCTCCATGAGGTCTAAGGCTAAGGACGGTCGACCAGGTCGATCTACATGCAAGAAACCTACATATGGATCAAGCCCCACCCCTTGCAGTGCAGCAAGGCAATCCCCTGTAAGCAAGGAGTAGGAAAACGACAACAGTGCATTCATACGATCAAGTGGTGGCCTGCGACTGCGCTGTTCAAAGAAGAAATCATCTTTTGAGCGGAGAATCAAATCGTCGAATACATAGAAATAATCCTTGGCAGCTAAACCTTCCAGACCTCGGATGGCATCAACATCGTTGCAACCAGACACCTGCTTTAGATATCCAGACAGAGCCTGGCTTTGACCGCTAAGCCTTTTAACATTGACGCGTAAATTATGGTCACGTTTGGTACGTTCCAGCACCCAACGACTGTTGAAAATCTTTCCAATGACAAAAGAACGAGCGAATCTAGCTGAGGAATCTGTATCATCGGCAAAACGGTACTGAGAACGCCGCAGCAACACATTACGATTATTCTCACCGAGAATCGAACAAAGGTATCTGCCTCTCGGCGTATAAAAAGACAATCCCGTGCCGGTCTGCGCACATTGGCCCATTAGCGCAGGAGATGCACCTTTGTAGGAGAAACTCAAAATCTGTTCCAATGAACGCAGTGGAATCTTGGCCAATGCCGTTTTATCACGTTGCACGACAACATTGTCGTTCTCCAATGAGAGATAAGCGTCTTCACTGGTAACAAATAAGGTGTTCAACAATTGCTTCATGACGTTTCCTCATTCACGTAAGCATGTATGTACTGCTCGGCCGATTTTGCTTTTAACAGCTCCGGCAGGCAAATGTCTTTCAACGAACATGCGCTGCATGCCTTCCGCGGCTTTACGCGAGGAGTATGTCCTCTCGAAAACAACTGGTGCATTTCTTGAACCATGGCTACCACTGTGCCACGAAGTTCCTCTGTTAACTCCACTCGTTCACGTCGCCGTGTCCGCTGATAGAACAAGGCTCCTTCAACAATCTCGCATGAAAGCATTTCCTCCAGGCACATGGCTTCAGCGCACAGTTGCAGACGGTCAGCATCCACAGTTTTAGATTGCCCATGCTTGTATTCGATAGGATATGCGCTCCATAGCCCATTCCTGCCCTGTAGAGGAACACCATCATCGAACTGATGGAACTCCACGACATCGCAAGCGCCTGTAATACCAAGATGACGCGAGAACACACGCAGATCTCGCATAATGAGGGTATCTCCACGAGATTCAGACTGCTCATAATCATGCGCACGCTCATGCTCAAGATGACCGGCAGTGGTGAGATAGTTCTCCTGCCACTGCTGCTCAATATGAATCAACGCCCACTGCCGACGACAGAATGCAAAGTGCTGAAGACCAGACAGGGCCAGCCAGTCATCCTCCGGATATTCTGATTGTGTATGCATACAATGCCTCTCTCTTCAACAATTCACGCAATGGGATCACCGGCATATGCGATTCGAAAGCTGGAGATCGTCAAAAACAACGACATGATGCCATTGCGATGACGATCTCCGATTTGCATGGGGAATCACAATGCGTGATCGACCATTTCGGTCAGGCTGACGGATTCCGGAATGGCTTCACGATTCACTCGAACCTCATAATCAGCAAAATCGCGGGGCGCATCCACTTCTGCACGCTTATGGACGTTGATGCTGTCGAACAGCTTCCACGAGGGGGCATCGCCAAGCGCGCTGCTGTGCTTGAATACGTACAACTTGCGAACCGCCATGTTGCCACGCGCCGCAGAGCGATCGAACTCGAACATATTCAGAATCGCTTGCCACAGTACATCGAGGTCTTCATCGCAGAAACCGGTGACGTTCTGAGCGAGCTTGGCGGAGATGTAGCCGTTCATACGGTAGAGGCCATAGGGGATGATGAATTTGTTGCCCATGGTGTTGTTTTTCTCGGCGGCATCCGCTTCCGTGGTAACGGCGATACGGGTGATGGATATCTCCTGAACGCTGATCGGATCGATGGAACGGGCGAACCCGAGCTGCACCGGACCCCGCACCTGACCGCACGACAGACTACCCTTGACGAATGTGGTCATCACCGCGCCAAAGGTGCGAATGTCAAAGAACTGGTCGCACATATAGTCGCGCAGACGCTGATCCAATGTGGGGTCATCCTTCTTCAGCGACTTAATTTCCTTAGCGAAATCTTTATCCTCTGGCCGGGCATCGATATGTTCTGCTTCCAATGCTTCACTGTCCAGCCGATTGAGCGTCCGCCTGTTCTGGATATAGATTCGCCAAGGAGTTTGCTCCCCCATCGCTGTCTGCACATAATCGCGAATTTTACGTTTAATGCAAACGTCCGTCACCAAACCATTGCCAGTTTCAATGTCGACTCGCGGCATGTTGCCGGAGTCCGGATCACCATTAGGATTACCGTCCTTCACATCAAAAAGAATAGTGAAATCATAACGGTTTTCGATAGACTTACGGTCAGTCATTGTTTTCTCCTTGCTCATTATCTTCATTGCTCTTGTTAGTCTTGTTAAATCGTTTTTGATTCTCGAAGTAATATCCGAGTTGAAATGCACCTCGTTCTTCAAGCGAGAGACGCGAAGGATAATGGTCTCCTACTTTTTGAGTCAATGTACCGAGAACTTTGTCCAGCTTGATTTTGAGTCCTTCTGATTTCCAAGCTTTCCGCATATGCTTCGCTGCGAGATCCCCCAGAATCGGAAAGATGCGAGCCGGTGTCGTAGATGCGCTTGTGAAATATTTATCCTTAATGGTCGTATTGATATTAGGTATGGCCCCCAATTGAATTTGCTCGTAGATGGAGAATATACGACCAAGCACATACGGCAGGTATTCGCTTTCTTCATTGATGTCCATCTGTAGCACCTCCTTGAATTGTTCATTAGTTGTTTTACGCAGATAATATGCTTTGATAATTGCAGCTTTATCCGGTGGAACATCACGTTCAACATTGATACGACGCTCCACTACATTAATTAGAGTTACTGGATATGGCGTGCCATTAAGTATCGCTTGCATGATAGCGCTTACCATCTCCGAAGACACATTCTCTATCGCGCTTTTTTTCTTCTGCTTTTTTACAGGAGCATTTTCATCCTTACGCTGTTTTCTAATCGTCTGACCTAGCAACCGTAGTATCGGCAAAAAACCTGTCTTGTCGTAGCGTGGACGCCGAATTTCGGTATCTTGATAATACTGCTCAATATTATGAGCGAACACTCCAAACGTATCAGTCAGATAGAACCGAATAGCCAGCCGTGACTTATTAGGCGATAACGCAAGAATATGAAAATGCTCATCCGGATTAAGACGAATTCCTTCATAGTCATACCGTCTTCCTTGCGCTAGAGCACACGTAGCATCCTTAATTGTTTTTTCATCCAACCCATTAGACTGTGTCTCTGAACTATACAATCCGCTAAACAAATCAGAATATACAGCGTTACCGCAGCATGCCCATGATATGACAGTATCATTCCCGATGCGTTGGACTCGACTCTCGTCAGCGAGCAATGTGTTCAATGCTGTTGTATACTCGTAGGCTTCACGCTTGCTCATGGGAGCATTCTCATTTTGCACGGCACCATGTGAGCAAAATGCCGCAGCATTGAATGTTATCAATGCCGAACCGGCTGGGTGAGCCCCTGCAACATTCTTAATCCTAGGATGAGTTTTTTCCGGGACAACCAGTTTCCCAGAAACTAAACTGGAAACTAATGACGATTTATCATCATTCCCTTTTTGGTCATAATAAGTATTCCATGCTTTTTGTATACCAGGAAAATCTCCAACAAATATTGTTTGTGCTCCATCAACATGTTGCAGAGCAAAATTCATCTTCAGAGACGATTCCCAGCAATCTCCCATCAACCGTTTAGCAATTTCCCATTGGGGACCTTGCAAAAAGAATGCACGTACAGCAGAAGCAACCGGATCGTCAATTCCCTCTAATATTTGCATGTGTAATTGAGCGCACGCTTGGAATGCCTTCACTGCATGCTCAGGTTTCTCGGTATTATAACCGAGCATATATTCGGCATTACCGCAAAGAAAATCTGGCACAATACCTGACGTTTTAACAAAACGAGCCGGTACTGAAATCTTGTTAATTGGTTTCTTCCCACTGAAGTCCCCAAGTAGCCGGACCTCAACTAAAATGCCATCATCATTGATGACCAATCCATATGGAACATTAACATTGTCATAACCATAAACTGGAGCTTTATTTTGAGACACCAAAACTGCATACTCGTCACAGAGATCGCTGATAATCATGATTTGACCTCCACTGATTCGACATCCACCACGCCATCATTTAGTTCAGCACGGAAAAATAACGGAACAGGATGAGCCGGATTACGGTAGTCGAAATCGTAAAGCATGTAACCCAAATCTCTGTGCCCCTGTTCGAATCCGACGGGATCGCTGTCATCTTCCCATAACTGGAACTCGGCAGGAAATTCTCGAGCACCAAAGTATGGGTGGTGGAAACACTGCCCTTTGGATGCACGACGTATGAAAATGTTCTGGAACTTCTCTGCCGAATCTGTTGGTGTCATTTTCGACCTTTTAAGCTCAAAATGAGCATCTATTACATATCGAACATCACGCAAAATAGTGGATGCACGTTGTTGGATGGACTCAGCAGCATAGATGGTACCGCCATCCCCACGGCCTTCCGCCATTGCTCGTATTTTGCCTTTGTCGATGACACTATCAACCTCATTGCGCCGAATACTGTCGAACCGAATAGGATTGAGTACATGAATCCTGTCGATCCGCCAGCACATACCTGGATGCCAGAAAATAGCTTCCAAGATTCCACGCGCCGCAGACGGCGTCATGACATCATAAGTGACACGTTCTGTTTTAAATTCACCTCTCGTGAAAAGCGCATTGTCTCCCCATACTTCCAAACGTATTGACATTGCTCCTCCCCTCATTGGAATAATAAGCTGTTCAGGAACATCCATGTTGCCTTCATTTGCCAATGTACATCAGGTTCAGAATGTTTACAAAACAAATAACAAGAAGTTAATATCCGCTATTGTAGTCAAAGGTGTTTAACCGCCGAAGAACAGGTACCGCATATTCATCATATGCAATCGATGCCCCCTGAGAGAGCGTGGATTGAAATTTGTTTTTTGTCTTGCGGTGAAAACGCCCGTGTGCCTAATCGCATGCGCGACTAGGCACACGGATTATTCACACAAAAATGCCGTCAGCAGTCGCATCGTCTAATCTCAACCCCAAAAGCGATGAATACAAGCTCATGTCTTGAAGAATGAAGCAGCTCTCTTCATTCTTCCCTCCTCGGCCAACTGCCAGTACAGCTCCTGCTGATTGCAACTTTTCAAGATGACGAGGCCACACATTAACTGCATATTTACCGAGTTTTCGAAACAGAGTACGATCTATATCGCCGTGCTCCAGTTGTTCACACAAACGAGAGCCTTCATCGAATAGCGGAATGTACACCGGCACAGTTGGCGTATCTATAAGCTTGAACCGTTCAGCAATGGTAGCAAAAGGCATACGCTCCTCAAACGAGTGCAGTGACAAAATACATTGCCTGTCAAGCGCATCATTGCTAGAAGTACCACCATCTCTTAGATACAGCACCTCCTTGAAATATGCACGAATCGCTTCATCCGTATTCAAATCAACTTGGCTATTTGCCGTCTCACGGAATGCCGCAATGTTCTGTCGAAGAAACGGAGCACAACCACCTTCCGTAGAAAATATGTAGACCATACTTTCTGATGCAGAATGACGGCCTTCACGATTGCAACGTCCAGCCGTCTGAATGATGGAGTCCAATCCAGCTTCTTCTCGATATGCTACAGGAAAATCAATGTCTACACCGGCTTCGATCAACGAAGTGGATACCACACGACATATTTTTCCTGCACCAAGACGATTGTGAATTTTGCTAAGCAATTGTTGACGATCAGCCGCACATTGCAATGTGGTCAGGCAAAAACTGCCTTCACCGTCATTTTCCGTAAGCCGTTCATAGAGGTATTGAGCCTTTTTACGCGTGTTTACTACACATAGAACCTGATTATGATCGTTCAAACGTTCTGCAAGTACATCTAGAGCAATATCACCAATACGTTCAATAGTTACACGACGGAAGGAATTACGGTCATCTTTTGTGAATGGCGATATCTCCCGAGCTTGGGCATGCTCACTATTAAAAGACTCATTGAGCAACGGCTGCAGTTCTGGTTGCGTGGCGGTGCACAATACTGCCGTAGAACCATATCGTTTCACAAGTTCAGCAATTGCCCGTATACATGGCCGCAGATAAGGTACTGGCAATGTTTGAGCCTCATCAAAAATGATGACAGAATTAGCTATATTGTGCAGCTTACGACATCTCGATGTTTTGTTCGAGTACAGACTTTCGAAGAATTGCACCGCAGTAGTGACCACTATTGGCGCATTCCAGTTTTCCGCGGCAAGCGCACGCTTGAGATCCATCTCATCCATATCGGACTCATCTTTGAGCTGATACGGAGCTTCAGAGTAATGAGGCAATACTGCATCTGTCCCGAAGATTGCCTCAAACTGATTGACGGTTTGATCAATAATTGACGTGTAAGGAATCACGTAGATGACACGATGCAAGTTATTTGTATGCGCATGTTCGAGAGCAAAAGCAATCGAAGAGATGGTCTTACCGCTACCAGTAGGAGCAGTAAGCGTGTAAAGACCAGTACCATATGATGTGTCTTGCCCACAGGCAAGACACTGCGCAAGCAATTCGCACCGTTTAATATCGAGCGGTTTTTTATTAGGCTTACCTAAAAACCGATTCGCCTTGTTCTCGATGATATCGGTCAACTGTTTAATTCGAGCCCGATCCTCGGTATCACACTCTGAAACTACCATCAACGATGCTTTACGTAACTTGTCCCACTTAGGCGCTTGCTCACTTGCTAACGAGTCTGCCCCAAGATATTCTTTTAGAGATTCAAGTAAAGGATGTTCCGTACGATTTTCACGATTTGAAGTAAAGAACTCTGCATCAAGCCGGTCTCCATCTACCAAGGTGGAAAACAACATGCGAGTCAACATCATGTCAGAATAAAATGACTGCTCTCCAGACTTTCCACTCATTGCTATAGAGTTCGATGGTTTCGTTCCTTTCTCGAACGCTGACTGTGGAATATTCAGCTGTTGTTCCCATGCCTTGGATAAAGCAAGCGGACCACAACTACCTGCCGAAAAAGCCCTGTTCATGCGCGCGCTATATGTCGGCCCCTCCAGCTCGCCCCGACTACCGAAATCAGGCAATCCCGCATGATGTCCGGCTACCGCCATTGAAGCTAAAGGACATCCATGCTGTACCAGCAACATCGCGCCAGCTGTTGAATGATCCACGAGTCCGGAATGATCGGGGTCTTGGATTCTTCGTTGAAAAGCATCCGAGTATTTGCCTAAATCATGGACCAAACCAGCAAGTAGCCCATCGTCAAGATGACCGAAGACTTGTGCAAAGCCACCAGCTAGACAACCAGCCATGGATAGGTGCTCTACACAAGTCTCATATCCATGATCGCTAGTTCTTGCATAGAATGTCATGCTCGTCATTGCCCCTTCGCCAATTAGAGTCATTGTTGCAATCAAGCATACTGCATAATCTGAGATGAGTGACGTCGAACAGCAAGATCCTCCAAACAGCAGGGCAATCAGATTGTCAATACACGAGTAAAGACATGCTACATTTCACAGCTATTCGCAGGATATGCCAAGACCAACTAACCGTCCACTCATCCTCTCCGCAACCCAGCCGCATATTCGTCAAGCACGTCGAGAATGCCACGATGCTCATATGCAACGCTGCGTTGCCTTCCCGTGCGCTCCACTACAACACCACGTTCGCTCAAGGTCTTGATCGCACGCTCCGCTTGCGGTTTCGACAATCCCACTGCTTTCTGCAGGTATCTCGTGTTGATGATCGGCTGCGCGATCAGATTCGGCAACACTCGCCACACAGCGGCATCAGAACGTACACCTTGCAAATGTGAACGACCTTCGTCCAACTGTTCGCACAAATCGTCGATAAGCTTCCTGCCACTTGTCACGGCGAATCGGCATGCCTGTGCGAATTGTCTGGCAATCGGCGCAGCATCACCTTCCCGGAAGAGAGTCAACGCCTCGAAATAGCTCTCCGTATCATGCAACAAACCAGCGGAAACAGGAGGCGTGGTATTGCAGGACAACCTTTTATTACGAAGAATCACATGCACCAACGCACGCCCGCAACGCCCATTGCCATCCGCAAACGGATAAATGGTCTCGAATTGCGCATACGTAATCGCACATTGCGCCACCACCGGCAGATCGTCATGCTTGATGAATTCAAGCAGATCCGTCTTCGCATCGGCAATCAGCTCGGACTGCGGACCGACATGTGCCGCCCCGCGCGGTGAATAGCTGTCGGTTCCGACCCACACCAGGTTCGTGCGATAGGCACCCGCATATTCCTCCCAGCCACGCTGCGAGGAAAGCAGAGCTTCATGCATGGCGAGGATGTTGTTTTCCGTCATGCTATTACCAAGCTTCAGCGCAGCCTCCTGGCGCGCACATTGCCGACTACAACCGCGGCATTGTCGCCTGTTCCCTCGTCAATCGTTTCCAGAGCAAGATTCTTCGCTCCGACCGTTAGATTCTCTATCTGCGAGGACGACGATGCTTCAGCACGCAGCAACACTGCACTCATCGGGCCAAGCACGTGATTGTCCTCGCCAAGTTTCGCAGCATCATAGGAGTCAAAGGAAGCCAATGCACACGATGCCTTTTCACAGTCTGCAAGCAGATTGGAAGGGAAAAACGTAATTCAGACCCGCAAGTTTGATGGGCACGGTCGACTCATATTCGCCATTGCCACGCGAACGGCGCGACCACGAAACGGGAGCATCTTCCGGAATATGCCAGATATGTCGCTCTTTTCCAAACGAAGGGATGGCAAGCGCCTCGTTGGTATCCATGGTTCCCGTTCCTAGTTAGCTACATTTATCTGTTTAAGTGTAGCTAAATGACGATGTCGGTCACGGATAAGGTTCAATAAGTCCGGAAGCCTCACTTGCTTTTATGGCGTTGCCGAATCCCAGCCACAAGCGATAATGACATATACAGGAACAAAGGAGCACACCATGCATCTGGGCATCACAGGAAATATCGATTTCAAAGAGGGCGTTTCCTCACCCAGTGATTTGCTGTTCCTTGGATTCCATGGCTATGGCAACGACGAATCCGAGATGGTTCGCATCATCAATGCGATTTGCGGCGATAGCAATGCCGACAACACCACCGGAAGCACCGTTGCCACTTTCACCCACTACCCCACCACCCGCCGCCCCAGCTATCTCTCGTTCCGCGCGCCACATGCACGCCCGTACATCGGTCACTACTGGTATCCGGACGGCTGCTCGGTCAGCGAGCGCCGCCGCGCGTGCACCGAGATCGGCGATAGCGTTGTACAGCTGTTGGACGCTCCGGCGTTCGGGCAGTTTCGTAAGGTGCTGATTGGGTTTTCGCAGGGTGGTTATCTGTCGTATCGCATGGTTGCGGAGCATCCTGATGTGTTTGATGCCGCGATTTTGCTCAGTCCGTCGTTTAAGGGCGAGGCTGCCAGCGAGCCGGTTGCTGGCCATACTCGTTTCGCATTGTGCCATGGTACTGCTGATCGTACGATTCCCGCCGCCAATCAGCAGTGTGCGCGGGCGAAGCTTACGGCGACGGGTAACTGCACGGTTTTCGAATATCCTGGCATGGCGCATGCCGTATGCGATCAGGAAATCATCGATTTGCGGAATTGGCTTAAATACTAGGTTTTGGCGTGCCTATTTGGCATTTCTTACCAATCCTATTTGACACTTTCTACCGTTTCTACTTTACATTTTCTACCTTGATGGCCGATGGAATCCAAGCAATGATTCGTGGCACACACGGCCAGGCGGAAGTATGTGCAACCGCGTATAGCCCGCGACGGCAGCTCGCCGACAAAAAGAAAAAGCCGGACGGTGGATTTTCGGCAACCCACCCGCATGGGGGCACGCCCGTCAAATCCAGCCGTCCGGCAACGCGACTGCTTCTCAAGAATGTGTGCTTGACTCACATGGATGGTACTGAAAACCATTCGCTTAACGATCTGTTTCCGCACGCTTCGGTCGCATTGAACAACACGATCACGCACGCGGACACAAATCAAGTCTTGCACGATTCGAGCCGCGGTGGACAATACCACGGCGGCTCGAAAGCCAAAGGATTACTCTAGCCGCAGCTTGGAATAATCGCAAGCTGATTGGATTTCACGGAATTCGCGAAATCCACGAAATCCTTGGAACCAGATCAGGCCTTGGCAACCTCAACGTTCAGCTCATCGCCGGCCGTCACTTCGAAGGAGGTGGCGAGCGTCTCGGAAGCGATGAGATCCTTGAACTGCTCGACCTTCGCCACGTCATCGGCCGGCACGGTCAACGTCAGCGCGATGCGGTCGGAGATTTGCAGATCGGCGGCCTTACGGGCATCCTGCACGGCGCGAATCACGTCGCGCGCATAGCCTTCGGCGATCAGATCATCGTTCAGCTCGGTGTCGAGGATCACGAAGCCACCGGTCGGCAGCGCGGCGGAAACGGAGTTGGCGGCCTCTTCGGCGTTCTTCTCCTCCACGCTGTTAATCAGCTCGTATTCGCCTTCCTCAAGCACGATCTCGCCGTTCGGCGTCTCGCATACCGGAGCGCCGTCTGCGTTCACATGCCATGCGCCGGACTTGGAGGCCTTGATGGCGAACTGTACGTCCTTGCGCAGGCGCTTGCCTGCCACGCGAGCGTTCACGCGCAGCTCGTTGATAATCTTCAAGCCTTGGGCTTCGGCATCCTCAAGCGTGCACAGTTCAACGTTCTTCACGTTCAGTTCGGATTTCAGAATCTCGTCGTATGCGGCCACGGCATCAGTGTTTTCCACCACCACGGTCAGCTTATGCAGTGGCTGGCGCACGCGGATCTGCTTCGTCTTACGCATCGACAGGGTGCCGGACACGACCTCGCGCACCTTCTCCATCGCGTCAACCAGAGCCGGATCGTCAACGAGCACACGGCCCAGTTCGCTCGCTTCGCCGGTCTGTTCGTCGGCAAGGAACGGCCAGTCGGCCAGATGCACGGATTCGCCACCGGTCAGACCACGCCACACGGCTTCCGCTTCCATCGGAGCGAGCGGTGCGATCACGCGCATGAATGCTTCAAGCACGGTGTACAGCGTGTTGAACGCGTTCGCATCCTCATTCCAGAAACGGTCACGATTGTTGCGGATATACCAGTTGGTGAGCATGTCGATGAAATCAGACACTGCTTCGCAAGCGTCGGAGATCAGGAAGTCATCCAGCGAGCTTTGCGTCTTTTCGATCAGACGGCGGGTACGTGCCAGCAGGTAGCGGTCCATTTCCGGCAGTGCGGCGACCTCATCGGCACGCAACGCACGAGCATCGAAACCGGCACCATTATTAGCAGCGTTCGCATACAGGGTGAAGAAGTAGTACGAACTCCACACTGGCAGCATGACCTGACGCACGGTGTCGCGAATGCCATCGGCGGTCACGATCAGGTTACCGCCGCGCAGGATCGGCGAGCTCATGAGGAACCAACGCATGGCGTCGGAGCCGAAATCGTTGAACACACCGTTCACATCCGGGTAGTTGCGCAAGTGCTTCGACATCTTCTGACCATCGGAACCGAGCACGATGCCATGGCAGATCACGTTCTTGAACGCCGGCTTGTCGAACAGTGCGGTCGCCATGATGTGCAGCACGTAGAACCAGCCACGGGTTTGGCCGATGTATTCCACGATGTAATCGCACGGGAAATGCTGTTCGAACGTTTCCTTGTTCTCAAACGGGTAATGGTACTGGGCGAAGCTCATGGAACCGGATTCGAACCAGCAGTCCATCACGTCGGTGATGCGGTGCATGTGGCTCTTGCCGGTCGGATCGTCCGGGTTGACGCGGGTCAGCTCGTCGATGTACGGGCGGTGCATGTTGACATTGCCCTCATGGTCGCGCGGATAATCGCCAAAATCAGCCTTCAGCTCGTCCAACGAACCGTACACGTCAACGCGTGGATACTTCGGATCATCGGAAACCCACACCGGAATCGGGGAACCCCAGAAACGGTTACGGGAAATGGACCAGTCACGTGCGTTGGCCAGCCATTTACCGAACTGGCCGTCCTTCACATTGCCCGGAATCCAGTTGATCTGCTGGTTCAGTTCGAGCAGACGGTCCTTGATCTTGGTGACAGACACGAACCAGGAGCTCACCGGCTTGTAGATCAGCGGAGTGGCGCAACGCCAGCAGTGCGGGTAGGAGTGCACGTAGCTCTTCTCCTGGAAAAGGATCGCGCGCTGATCTTCCGGAATACGCTCCAGAGGACCGTCACCGGCACGCAGGTTACGCAGAATCGGCTTGTTCGCATCGAACACGTACATGCCCTCGTAGTCCGGGCACAGCGCGGTGAACTTGCAGCCCGCGTCGAGCACATCAACACTCTTGATGCCCTTGGCGTTGAGCGTGTTCATATCGTCCTCGCCGTACGGAGCCTGGTGCACGAGACCGGTACCCTCAACGGTATCGACATAGTCGGCGGTGAAGATCTGATAGCCTTCCGGACCCGGAACCTTGCCCTCGACGGCGTTCTCGTCGCCTGCGAAGTACGGGAACACCGGGTAGTAGCGCCAGCCTTCCATCTCGGCACCCTTGAGTTCGCGCACGATTTCATAGTTGTCGCCGAGTTCCTTGGCGTAGGAGCCGAGCAGTGGCTTGCCCAGGTAGAACTTCTTGCCCGCGAACTTGCCTTCGGTCGGACGCACTTCCACATAGTCGATGTCTGCGCCGACCACGATGGCGAAGTTGGTGGGAACGGTCCACGGCGTGGTGGTCCAGAACACCGCATAGGCGTCTTCCTCGTCGCGCAGCTTCACGGCCACGGACACGGTGGTGTCCTGACGATCCTGATACACGTCGGCGTCCATGCGCAGCTCGTGCGCGGAAAGCGGCGTCTGATCCTTCGGACAGTACGGCAGCACGCGGTAGCCCTGATATGCGAGGCCCTTGTCGTACAGCTGCTTGAACGCCCACATCACGGATTCCATGTATGGAATGTTCAGCGTCTTGTAGCCATGCTCGAAATCGACCCAACGTGCCTGACGGTGCACGTAGTCCTTCCACTCGTTGGTGTACTTGAGCACGGAGGCACGGCAGGCGTCGTTGAACTTGTCGATGCCCATTTCCTTGACCTGATCGACCGAATCGATGCCCAGTTCCTTCTGGGCTTCAAGCTCGGCCGGCAGACCGTGCGTATCCCAACCGAACACACGATTGACCTTGCGGCCCTTCATGGTCTGGTAACGCGGAATCACATCCTTGGCGTAACCGGTCAGCAGGTGGCCGTAATGCGGCAGGCCGTTGGCGAACGGCGGACCGTCGAAGAACACGAATTCGTTCTGGCTGTGATCGCCGGAAGGACGGCGTTCAATGGACTTCTGGAAAGTGTCGTCCTTCTCCCAATAATCAAGGACGGATTCTTCCAGCTTCGGGAAACTGGGGTTCGGCGCTACATTGGCGCTCTGCTCACCCGCAGCTGCCTTCGGATACACGTTGTTTTCGCTCACCGTATCTCCTCGTAGGTTCTTGCTATCTATCTCCTACGAGGACGATGGCCGTAACGTCTGCTGGACGCCGCCACCGCGGTACCACCTCGTTTGCCGCACTTTCAAATATACGTGCGACCGCTTGTATGTTCGGCTATTCGGGCCTTCCCGCCGGGTCTAATAAGTCGCTCACGCGACCGTTCTTCCGGAAGCTCCCCGCTGATAACGGATCATCGCTCGCATTTCGGTTGTCACTATAGCATGCAGCGCGAACTATTTTCGCTTGTTTTGCATGATTATGGACGATTTCACAATAGGTTTCATGACGATTCACAATAGCTCTTATGTAGGATTACATACAACAGAAATGCCGATACTGACAGCCCATCAGCATCGGCATTGTAATCGTATTTTCAATATGTATTTTTAGAACATACTATGTTCGATCATTCGGAGATTTCACCGGAAGCAAGCTTGGCTTCGAGCTCTTCGACAATCTCGTCGTGCATCTTCTCGGTGATCTTCACCTTGAAGAGGAACACGAGCAGGCTCAGCACGATGATGCCCAGCGGCACGTAGAATGCGCAGACCTTGAACATGCCGATGTTCGCGGCGGTCATATCCGCGGCAGTTGCGTCACCGATCATGCCTGCGGCTACGGCGATGAAGCCGACGATACCGTTGGAGCATGCGCCTGCGATCTTGTCGAGCATCGGGCGGACGGACAGGGTGACGGCCTCGTTACGCTTGCCGTTCTTGAGCTGACCATATTCGATGGAGTCGGTCAGCGACAGGATGGCGGTCATCTGAATGAAAGTCTGCGGCAGGTAGAAGAAGACCAGACCGACGATGACCATTGCCAGATTGCTGGAGCCGACGGCGAACAGCAGGTAGCCGACGATCATGAGCACCATGCCACCCAAGTACAGGTAGCGGCGCGGAATGCGCTTGTTCAGGATCGGATACAGCGGAGCCATAACCAAGCCGGTGATGACCGGGATGACGCCCACGATGGAGTATGCGGCGGTGTTGTCGAGGATGTACTTGAACAGGTACATGAGCACGCCGGTGGTGGCCACGTTGGCGATGGCGTACAGCAGGTAGCTCAAGGCAACCCACAGCAGCTGATCGTTCTGGGCCAGAGCCTTGAAGGCCTGCAGCGGGCCGCCGTTGTCTTCGGCCTTGGCACGCAGCGTGGTGGTGCTTTCCTTGGTGCCGAACGCCACGGAGCACACGGTGAGGATGCCGAGGATGGCCACGATGATGGCGAAGCAGGTCCAGCCGGACTGGCTTTCGACGTACTTGCCGGTGAACACCCAGCTGAAGTAGGTGACGATCGGGATGACCACGATGGTCAGACCGTTGTAGCCGATGGAGCCGCCGAAGGAGCCGAGTGCGGTGTAGGTGGAGCGCTCGTGGGAGTCGGAGCTCAATGCCGGGATCATACCCCAGTAGGAAATGTCACGCAGCGAGTAGAACACGTCGAGCACAATGAAGGTGATGATGAACAGCACGATGAACAGGGTAGTATTCACGTTCACCAGACCGAACAGACCAGTGTAGACGAGCACCAGCAGGATGGCGGAAACGGTACCACCGATGAGCTGCCACGGCTTGAAGCGACCCCACTTGGTGTTGGTGTTGTCGATGATGTTGCCCAGCAGCGGGTCGATGAAGATTTCTGCGATACGAATCACCACGACCAGGCCGGTGATGATGCCAATCAGCTTGGTGGCGACGCTCTTATCGACGCCAGAGAACAGCGAGCTCGTCACGTAGACGATGAAATAGGTGCTCAGTGCGTTGTAGAACGCGGACTGGCCGACGTTACCGAACGAGTACGCCACGCGAGACAAGAGGTTCCCGCCTTTGGAACCGTTGTTGCCATTTCCCATCTTTGCTTCTCCTTAGAAGTCAGATACAGGTCCTTCCTTGACCTAACTATCAGTATATCCCCTTACCTAAAGTTAGTAAAATTTATCACTGAACATATCGCCTATCGGCGTGTCATATTTTGTGAGCTTCTGTTCGAAAGATAGCCAAAAACGTTATTTTTTCGCCATTTACACAACAAAATAGGCAAACTGTCGCATTATCTTGTGACAGCTTTTACCAAAATCGATATTTACGATATGCAAAAGCTTCCACGTCGAAACGAAACCAAGCCAATCTGGAAATAGCCCGATTACTATACAGAAGTAAAGAAATAACCGCTATTTTGCCGGCACAAAACTATCGCGCACCACCAGCGACGTCGACAGGTACGCATGCTGACGAATCGTGCGTTTGCCGGAAATGGCATCACCCAACATCAGCGTCGCCACACGCGCAAGCTCGTTCTGATCGATGGAGAATGTGCTCAACGGCGGCGAGGTCAACTGCGAAATCGTTTGATTGTTAATGCTGATCACGCTGATATCGCGCGGCACCAGCACGCCAACCGCATTGAACGCCTGCAGCACGCCAACCGCAATCACATCGGCAGCTACGATCACGGCATCAGGCAGCACGCCATTATGGTCGCGCACGAATTGCTCCCCCAACGCACGGCCGTTGCTCACGGTGAACAAGCCGTCGGAATACACCAATCCGTCGGATTGAATACCGAAACGCCTTGCCTCACGACGGAAATATGTGGCGCGATTCTCCTCATCGACCTCATAAAAGTTCATCAGGCAGCCCTTGCCTCCGATGAATCCAACGCGCTTCATGCCCTTGGCAGCACAGGCCGCGACCGCATCATGCATGGTCTGCTGCAAATCAGGCTGCACGGAATCGAACAGATTCGGCGCCGGATTCACGTCAATGAACACGCCATACGGCATGGCCCTATGCAGCCGCTCCAAGTCTTCCTCGCTGATCTGGTCGGCGCCGATCGCCATGAACCCGTCGAATTTGGAACTGCGAGCGATCATATCGTCGAGATTGTGGAACACCGTCATTTCCATGCGTTGCTGTTCCGCATTGCGTTCGAGCGCTGAACGCAAATCGGTGAAATAGGAGTCCCGCAACGCCTCGTCGGACTTTTCATTGTCAAGCAATGCAACCTCATGAGGGATGACGATGCGCTTGGTCTGCACGCTATAGCCGAGGTCCTCGCTCGCCTGAATGATCTTGCGACGAGTCTCTTCACGCACCGATAGGGTGGGATCACCGTTCAGAAGTCGAGACACCGTAGCCTGAGAAAACCCGGTACGTTGCGCAATCTCTTTAATCGTCGCCATGTCTCGCTCTCCAATTTAGTAAATCGTTTACCCATGAAAGGATAACCTATTATTGACATAACGACAAACCAAGCGAGATTTATGCAACGATTACGCAAGCCAATTATAATCGCTGCTCATGCAGCAGTCTCATGAACGTATGACGGAACCGCCTTCACGGAAGGCGGGCTGGCCGCAGCCGAATACCATGCATGGCAAAGACAATAAGAAATCCCTTGCTTCAAAATCGCAATTTCAAAGCAAGGGATTTTCCAGAGGATCCGTGCCGTTCAAAGCCACCGGCCATAAGGGCGGTATCAGCCGACAGGGATCGAAGCGCGGCTAGTGTAGAACGCTAGCGTGTGCTCGCATCGCTCCAATTCAGGAGACTATTAGATTATTCGAGTTCTACGGCACCTGTGTAGAGCTGATAGTACTCGCCCTTCTGCGCGATGAGCTCGTCATGCGAGCCGCGTTCGATGATGCGGCCATGGTCGAGCACCATGATCACGTCGGAGTTGCGCACCGTGGAGAGGCGGTGGGCGATCACGAACACGGTACGACCCTTCATGAGGTTGTCCATGCCGGCCTGCACCACCTCTTCGGTACGGGTGTCGATGGACGAGGTGGCCTCGTCGAGGATCATGGCCGGCGGATCGGCCACGGCAGCACGTGCGATGGAAATCAACTGGCGCTGGCCCTGGGACAGGCCGGAGCCGTCGCCTTCGAGCACGGTCTGGTAGCCGTTGGGCAGCATGCGGATGAAGCCGTCGGCGTTCGTGAGCTTCGCGGCGGCGATGCATTCCTCATCGGTGGCGTCGAGGCGACCGTAGCGGATGTTGTCCATCACCGTACCGGTGAACAGGTTCACGTCCTGCAGCACCACACCCAGCGAACGACGCAGATCCGGCTTGCGGATGCCCTTGACGGAAATGCCGTCATACAGGATCATGCCGTCCTGAATGTCGTAGAAACGGTTGATCAGATTGGTGACGGTGGTTTTGCCAGCACCGGTTGCGCCCACCAATGCGATCTTCTGTCCGGGCTTGGCGAACCAGGTGATGTCGTGCAGCACCGGTTTGTCGGGGTTATAGCCGAAGTTCACGTCGGTGAAGCGCACATCGCCCTGCAGGAGGGTGAGGCGACCGTCCGGTGAGGTAATGGCGGTTTCACGGGCTTTCATGGCCACTTCGGTGGCACGCGGGCTCAAGGATTGCGCGGCCTTGAGCGAACGGGTGCCGTCATCGCCTTCCTCGCGCTTCCACGCCCAGTGACCGGTTTCATGGTCAACTTCGGTCATGGTGCGTCCATCTTCGCCGAGTTCCACGTTCACCAAGGTCACGGAACCGCCGTCGTCCTCCGGCTGCTCGTCCATAAGCGCGAAGATGCGGGATGCGCCTGCAAGCGCCATCATCACCATGTTGAACTGCATGGACACCTGGCCAAGCGGGTTCACGAAAGAGCGGGACAGCGTCAACAGCGAGATCAGCGTACCCAGGGTGAGCGGGCCAGCACCGGACAATCCGAAGTTGCCAAGTCCGGAAATCGCTGCGGATCCGCCGAAAATAGCCAGTAGAATGTACAGCAGGTAGCCCATGTTGCCTACGATCGGCATGGTCACATTGCCCCACGTGTTCGCTTCGGCGGAAGCTTCGAAGAGTTCTTCGTTCTTCTTGTCGAAAGTGGTTTGGGTGGCGTCTTCGTGGTTGAAGACCTTGATGACCTTCTGGCCGTTGACCGCTTCTTCCACGAATGCGTTCACATCGCCGATGGCGATCTGCTGTTTGACGAAGTAGCGTCCGGAGCGGGAAACAACCTTGCGTACCACCACAAACAGGATCACGGTGAAGGCGAGCACGAAAATGGTGACGGGCACCGACAGCCACAGCATGGAGACGAGCGCCGCGAGCGCAGACACCGCAGACGAGAACATTTGCGGGAACGACTGGCTAATGGCCTGACGCAACGTGTCGGTGTCGTTGGTGTAACGGCTCATAATGTCGCCGTGTTCGTTGGTGTCGAAGTAGCGGATGGGCAGGGTCTGCTGATGGGCGAACATGTCGTCGCGAATCTTCTTCAACGTGCCCTGCTCCACGGTGACGATGACCCACTGCCACAGCCAACTGCAGAAAATGCCGGCCGCATACAGGCACGCCATGAGCGTCAACGCGCGCAGCAGCGGCATCCAATCAGGATCGGAGGCGCCGACCATGGGCAGAATGTACGTGTCGATCAACGACTGCAGGAACAGCGACGATCCGGCCTGCGCCGCGGCACCGACGAGAATGCACACCACCACGAGCGCCACACGCCACTTGTATTGGAAAATGTAACCGAAGATACGCTTGGTGGTGCCCGGTGCGGCTTTCTGCATCGGCGGCTTGCCGTGCGATTGCTGCATGCCGGCCGCGTTGTTGTTGTCTTTGGATTTCAATGCGGAAGTTTGTTCAGTCATCTGTTGCCTCCTTTCACTGCAGTTCCTCAGGCTGGGCCTGATTCTTGGTTTGCGATTCGTAGATGGAACGGTATTCGTCGCAGTTTTCGAGCAGTTGTTCATGCGTGCCGGCCGCCATGATGCGGCCATGATCCATGACGAGAATCATGTCGGATTCCTGCACGGAGGCCACACGCTGGGCGATGATGATCTTCGTGGTGTCGGGAATCTCATGATGGAATGCGGCGCGAATCAGCTGATCGGTTTTGGTGTCGACCGCGGACGTGGAATCGTCGAGAATAAGGATCTTCGGCTTTTTCAGCAGCGCACGCGCAATGCACAAACGCTGGCGCTGACCGCCGGAAACGTTGGTACCGCCCTGTTCGATGTACGTATCGTACTTGTCGGGGAATTCCTGAATGAAGCCGTCGGCCTGCGCAAGCTGGCATGCGTGACGAATCTCTTCATCAGTGGCGTTCGGATTGCCCCAACGCAGGTTTTCGGCAATGGTTCCGGAGAACAGCACGTTCTTCTGCAATACCATGGCGACCTGATCGCGCAATACTTCCAAATCGTAATCGCGCACATCCACGCCGCCGACCTTCAGCGAGCCTTCGGTCACGTCATACAAACGTGGCACAAGCTGCACCAAACTGGACTTTGCGGAACCGGTGCCGCCGACGATGCCGACGGTCATACCGGAACGGATCTTCAAATCAATATCGTCAAGCACCGGCTTTTCGGAAGTGGCGGAATAACGGAAGGTGACATGGTTGAAATCAATCTCACCATTCTTCACTTCCATAACCGGATTTTCCGGATTCGTAACCGTGCTTTCCTCGTTCAGCACCTGGCAGATGCGTTCGGCGGAGGCCTGCGAAATAATGCACATCACGAAAATCATGGACAGCATCATCATGGCCATGAGAATCTGCATGGCGTAGGTGACCAATGCGGTCAGATCGCCGGCGGTCAATCCAAGGGCCGCATTGTTGCCGGATGCCACGATCTGCTGGGCACCCATCCAGGCGATAAGCAGCATAGACACGTACACGCACAGCATCATGAGTGGATTGTTGAAGCTCATAATGCGTTCGGCTTTTGTAAAGTCCTTGAAAATGCGCTGCGAAATGCGGTTGAACTTTTCGGTTTCGTGTTGTTCGCGATTGTAGGACTTGACCACGCGGATGCCCTGCAGGTTCTCGTCGACCACGTTGTTGAGCTTGTCGTACGTGTGGAACACACGCTCGAACACCGGATGCACCAGCACCGCCAAGCCGCACAAGCCGATGGCGAGCACCGGAATGCAGGCGAGGAACACCAGCGAAATGGATGGGCTGATGCGGAAGGAGAAGATCCACGCCACAATCACCATGATCGGAGCGCGCACACCCATGCGGATGATCATTGAATATGCGTTCTGCAGGTTGGTCACATCAGTGGTCAGTCGCGTGATGATCGAACCGGTGGAGAAACGGTCGATATTGGTGAAGCTGTAGCCCTGCACCTTCTCAAACTGGTCGTGACGCAGGTTTTTGGCGAATCCTGCGCCCGCAATGGCCGAGAACTTTCCGGCCAAAAAGCCGGATGTCAGCGAAACCGCCGAACAAATCAGCAGAATCAAGCCGAATTTCAAAATCGCCGGCATGCTGCCACCGCTGATGCCCTCATCAATCAGCGATGCCATGACGGTCGGAATAAGGATTTCCAGCACGCTTTCCACGGCTACGAATACCGGGGAGAGCAGGCTGGCTTTTTTGTATTCGCGCAGGGATTTGCCCAGTGTGCGAATGACGTGTTGCTTTGGTTTTGACGTTGTGGACGTCGTTGCGTTTGCCGCTGTCACTCCTTGTCCTTTCTTTTTCGTACTTACTTGCTTGCGTGTGTTACCTGAGGTTGTTTGCGATCGCCATTTCCTGCGACATTCGCAGTATGCGCGAAACGTATTCATCATGAGAATCGCGATTATGCGGATTCCGCCCATCGCATGATTCTTGCGATTCTTGCGAAACCTGCGGCTTTTGCGAAACCTGCGATTCGCCAAAATCCTGTTCCTGTATTTCCAAGCTTGAATATCGGCTTTCGTCTCCGATCAAACCTGTTTTCACCAGATTCGTCTGCATGACGTCAAGCATGTGCATGAATTGGCGGATCTGGTCGTCATCAAGACCTTCCAACAGGATTCGTTCCATGTTTTTCGCATTGTCGTGCAGCACTTCGGCAATATGCCTCGATTTGTCCGTCAATACGATCTTTTTCAGACGTGCGTCACGCTTCACCGACTCGCGGGCGATCAGCCCCTTCTGCTCCATCAGTCCCAACACTCGGCATGATGTGGATCGGGTCACGCCGAAACGTTGCTCGATGTCTTGAGGGAAGATCTCCTCGTTATCATGTCTTGCCAAGTACACGATGATGTCAACGTTGCCGTTGCTGACGTCTTCCGCCTCTTCGGGACGGGTGACGCGCAAATACCGGTTGACCACGTTGTGCAGCGAGCGAATGGCCACGCTGGGAGGCTTGGTCAGGCCACTTTCCCAGACTTCGGCAAGTCGTGAACCTGACGGTTCCTTGTATTGTTCATTCGTCACTTCTGTCACACCACACATGCTAAACCGTTGCATATACAACTGTTGTACATGCAACGATCAGCGTGTCGCGCATCTCATCGTCCGCGACAAAAAGGCCGAGGAATCAGATCCGTACCGGTTCAGCGTTAACGGATCGAATCCCTCGGCCTTAAGCCTTGAATCCTACGAAACTACTTGGTGAGTTCAGCGTACTTCTCAAGCATGTATTCGAAGATCTGCTTGCCATCGGCGCCCATCAGCACCGACATGCTGTTGATCGGCATGGAATCGAGGAACAGGCGGGTCATGTCGTTGTCGGGCACCACCGGCATGCGGCCGGCTTCGCCCTCGGCACGCAGGATTTCAAGCACCTTGGAACCGAGCGGATCCTTACGCCATTCCATGAAGTTGGACCATTCGGTGAGCGGCTGGGCCTTGCCGTCGCCGTCGAGCTCCACCACCGCGGAACCGGCGATGTCACGGCTGGACGTGCCGACCTCGATGGTGTATTCGCCGCTCTCCACGTGCCAGTCATTGAACCTCTCAGACCAGTAGGCAAAGGCGCGATCGTCGAGCTCGAAGGAGACTTCTGCGGATTCGCCAGCCTTGAGGAATACCTTCTTGAAGCCCTTGAGCTCGTGTTTCGGGCGGGCTACGTCGGCCTTGCCGGGAGCCACGTACACCTGCACGGTTTCGGCGGCGTCAACGTTCGAGGTGTTCTTGACCACTGCGCTGACGGATGCGGTACAGGCACCGGTCTTGACGGCCTTCACGTCGCTCACTTCGAACGTGGCGTAGCTCAGGCCGAATCCGAACGGGTAGTCGACGGCCTTGTTGTAGGTGTCGTAATAGCGGTAGCCCACGAACACGCCTTCGCCGTAGTCGACATGCCCCTCTTCGCCCGGCCAGTTGATGGTGCTCGGATCGTCGTTGATGTCGAACGGAATGGTCTGCGCAAGCTTGCCGGACGGGCTCACCTTGCCGAACAGCACGTCAGCGAGCGCCGGACCGCCGGACTGGCCAAGCAGCCAGGATTCGAGGATGCCCTTGGCGTTCTTGGCCCACGGTGCCACGGTGACGACGGAGCCGTTGGAGAGTACGACCACAACGTTCTTGTTTTCGGTTGCGACGGCTTCGAGCAGTGCGATCTGCTTGGCCGGCATGTCGAGGGTCTCACGGTCGAAGCCTTCGGATTCGGCTGCTTCGGGGAGCCCCAGGAACATGAGCACCACGTCGGCGCCCTTGGCAGCGTCGACGGCTTCGGCTTCGAGCGCCGGATCGGCCGGTTCGAGGTCGAGGGTGAAGCCTGGGGCGAACTTGGCATCCACGCCGCGTTCGGTGAGGGTGTCGAGGAAGCTGGTCATCTTGGTTGGGGTGATGTGCGAGGAGCCGCCGCCCTGATAACGCGGGGTGCGTGCGAATTCGCCGATGACCGTGACCTTGGCATCGCCGGCGACCGGAAGGATGGCATCATCGTTCTTGAGCAGCACCATGGATTCGATGGCCGCCTGATGTGCGACTTCGTCGTGGGCTTCGATGTCGAAACGATAGTTTTCGATGCTCATGGCTGCGCGCGTCTTGTTGACCAAGTCGATCATGCCTTGTGCCATGCGGTCGAGCTGTGCCGGCTGTATGCGGCCGTCTCGTGCCGCATACACGATTTGGTCGTCGGTGTAGCTTGGCGGCATTTCGAGGTTGAGGCCCGCGTTGAGGGATGCGACGCGATCATGGTCGGCACCCCAGTCGCTCATGACGATGCCTTGGAAACCCCATTCGTCGCGCAGCACGTCGGTGAGCAGCCAGTGGTCCTGTGCCGCATGCACGCCGTTGATGCAGTTGTATGCGCACATGATGGTCCACGGCTGGGCTTCCTTGACGATGTGTTCGAATGCCGGGAAGTAGATTTCGCGCAGCGCACGCTGGGAGATGTTGGCGCTGATGCGCAGACGGTCGGTTTCCTGGTTGTTGGCGGCGAAGTGCTTGAGCGAGGTGCCCACGCCCTTGGATTGCACGCCGGCGACGATGCCGATGGCTTCATGACCCGCCAGGTACGGGTCTTCGGACCAGTATTCGAAGCAACGGCCGCCAAGCGGGTTGCGCTTGATGTTCACGCCCGGGCCGAGGATTACGGCGACCTTCTCCTGAATGCACTCTTCGGCCATGGCTTCGCCAACCTGGTGGATGAGTTCCGGATTCCAGGAGCTGGACAGACCAGCGGCCGGCGGGAAGCAGGTGGCAGGCACGCAGTTGTTCAGGTCGACTTCGCCGGTGGTGGCCGAGTTGGACTTGCGCAGGCCGTGGGGGCCATCGGTGATCATATAGCCGGGAATGCCCTTGGCTTCAACACCCTGCAGATGCCAAGCGTCGCCGCCGGAAGTCAGGGATGCCTTCTCTTCAAGCGTCAGATCATTGATGGAAGGATAGGTTTTTTCGCTCATACGTTCCTCTTTCGCATCGTTTTCTTGAGTTCGTATCGGTTAACCGATCTGCATGAGACCTCAACCCCGAAATCTCTACTAACCGGTTGGTAGGTACTTTATCAAAACCAACACCGCAACACGCCAATCTTCTTTGAAAAATCAATTAACCGACCGTAAAGTAACTGCAGTATTTACAACTTGAGAGAAATGACGATTCATAAGCATTGCAGCGCACATGAATCGCCATCAATGAAGGGCAAGAGAGGGAATCATCATGGCCAACGAAGAAGTCGACCGAAGGGCGGAGATTCTCAATGCGGCCGTCGAACTGTTTGGAACGCTCGGCTATTACGGCACTTCCCTGCAGAAAATCGCCGATCGCGTAGGACTCACCAAGGCTGGCGTACTGCATTATGTCGGCAGTAAGGAAGGACTGCTCACAGCCGCGCTGGACGAAGTCTACGATTCCGAAACGGAAGACATTCTTACCGACATGGTACGTGAGCCACGACCGTTGATCGCCGACATGTGGCGCAGAATCGTGGCGGTGAACGCACGTAGACCGCTTCAGGTGCACATGTTTTCCACGTTGAGTGCCGAAGCGATCGACCCGAACCACCCTGCACACGAGTACTTCGCCAATCGTGAGCTGCATAATGCCGATACCGCGCTCAATATCCGTTGGTGCACGCCCGAAGGCGTTGATACGCGTCGGCTGCTTAATGCGGGATTCGCCATGATGGATGGCGTGCAGCTGCGTTGGCTGCGCACGCCCGGCCAAGATCTGAACGCCATGTGGGCGGAATGCGAAGACACCCTGTTCCCCCTGCCCATGTGGGAGGGCTACCGCTAAGCCTCTGCCCCGGCACTGCATTACTGTATGGATGCAGACGTAGAAGGAGGCATGTATGCGGGTTTTGCTGGCGCCGGATTCATTCAAGGAGGCCGCTTCGGCCGAGGTGATTGCGCAGGCGATGGCTCGTGGCATTATGCGCGGCGACCCGCAGGCCGAATGCCGGCTTTTGCCGCTTTCCGACGGTGGCGAAGGATTGACGCACGCCTTGGTTCATGCCACCGGCGGCACGTTGCATGATGTTGAGACGGTTGATGCGGTCGGTCGCCCGATTATTGCGCAGTTCGGGTTTCTTGGCAATAAGCACACTTCCCGTACCGCCGTGGTCGAGTTGGCTTCGGCAAGCGGACTTGAACGGGTCTCCCCTGCCGACCGCAATGCGTTGGTTGCTTCCACGTTCGGTACCGGCTTACTGATTCGTGCTGCGATTGACGCTGGCGCGGATTGTATTGTGCTTGGTTTGGGTGGTAGTGCCACTACGGATGGTGGCACGGGATTGGCTCGCGCGCTTGGATTTCATTTTCTTGATACGGCAGGTCATGATATTCCGCTTGGTGGCGGTTCTCTTGTTGATTTGTCGAGGATTGATGATTCGGAAGTTCCCGATTTTGTAAAAAATGTTCCGATTGTTCTCGCCTGCGATGTCACCAATCCTTTGACCGGCCCGGAAGGCGCCGCCCATGTGTTCGCTCCGCAAAAAGGCGCGAACGCAGCACAGATCGAACTCCTTGATCAGGGGCTTGCGAATCTCGCGCGCGCAATCATGCAATATAACGGCCGCGATATCGAGCACACTCCGGGAGCGGGCGCTGCGGGAGGTACCGGAGGTGGCATGCTTGGCCTGTTCAACGCAACAGTGAAGCCGGGAATCGAACTCGTGCTTAATCTTGCACATGGCCGTGAAGCGTGCGCTTGGGCCGACGTCATCATCACCGGAGAAGGCTCCATCGACAGTCAAACGCCATACGGCAAAGTGCCAAGCGGCATTGCGAAACTGGCGCAATCGCAAGGAAAACCGACTATTGCCATCGGCGGAACGGTAACCCGCAATCCACACACCGTCGAAGCGCTGAACAAAGCCGGCATCGTCGCAACATTCGGCATTGCGCCCGGGCCAGCAGATCTTACAACGTTGATCGCCAACACGGAACGCAATGTCGAAATCACGTGTGCCGCAATCGCCGGCACACTGCGCGTTGCTTCTGCTACTGCAGTAACTGCAGCTACTTCACCCTGCGAATCAGTATGATGAACACCGCACCCAGCAGCACCGCGACCACAGCGATCGGGAACAGCGCCGCATAACTGCCAATGGCAAGCACAATCGCACCGACAACCACAGGCGCAAGCACCTGACCAACGGTGTTGGCAAGATTCAGAATGCCCAGATCCTTACCAGCTTCTTCCTGACTTGGCAACACATCGACGTTCAACGCCTGATCGACGGCAATGTAAATGCCATAACCGGCACCGCCGATGCCTGCAAACAGCATCATGCCCAAAGCATTCGGCATGAAACACGGAATGGCCACACCAATCGCGATAATCACCGAACCGATCGCCACGATGACCTTGCGGCGCTGCAGACGGTCCGACAGCGGACCCGACACCATGGACGTGACGATCAGCACAACCATGGAAATCACCGACATGGTGGAAATCGTCGCCGCGGAATCCTTTACGCTCAACCCGCAGTATTTCTGCAGAATATACAGCTGATAGCCGGAAATCATGTTCCAACCCAAGATAAGCAGCAATCTGCCCATCAATGCCAAGTAAAAATCTCGGCAATTCTTGGTAGGAGGAATGAACGAACGCAGCAACTGCTTGACGTCGAGCTTTGCGGTGGCATCCGAAGACTCGACGGAAGCCACAGAAGCAGCCGAGGAGCGTTCGCGCGGCCAGATCAGCACGGTCACGATACCGGTGACTGCGAACAGTGCCGCACCGATCGCAAATCCGGTGCCCATGTTTTCAATGAATTTCGATCCGAGGAACGTTCCGGCGGATGATCCGACGATCTGCGCACCACCATAGAATGCGGAGAACGTACCACGCACGTTTTCCGGAATGCGGTCGGACAGCACTGCCACAGCCGGAGCGATCATCATGTTGACGCCGACCTGCACAATGCACCATCCGGCCACAATACCCACCAACTGCGCACTGGAGAAGGCGAGCACATAGCCGGCTGCCGTAATCAGACCACCTGCCACAATCCATGGCGTGCGCTTGCCGAAACGCGAGCGCGTGATGTCGCTTAACGCACCGAAAATCACGTTGGAGAACAGTGCGAATACGCAGCCTACGGAATTCATGGTGCCGAGAATCACTTCGGGCATGCCTATGTTCAGTTCGGTGAATCGTTGCGGCAGCAGCACGGCCGATCCGGAAGTGCCTGCGACCATCCAAATCAGCGAGAAGAGCACGAAGCCGACGCCGAATCGCCATTTTTCGGTGGATGTCAGTTTGCGGCCGCTGTCAGGTGCGATATCACTCAATACTGCGGTGCTTGGCTCGCGTGATGCGTTTGCTGTCATGATTCCCCCCTTGGAAGCATGTTCTTTTTTTTGAAATATTGAAATGATTTGAAATATACGATGAAGAAAGCTTTTTTCATTTTTGGTATGATCGCAGTCCTGCCGACGCCGACTTTTATTTGGCTTCAGCTTCGGCAGGACTTTCGTTCATACGATTTCACACGATTCCGTACGATTACAGCGCCATCTGCAGATGATGCGTTCCCGCAACAAGATCGACGCGCTCATGGTCGACGATATCCACGAATGCCGTGGTTCCGGCAGGTACCGCAACCGTCAGATCAAGCACATTGTCGTTGACTTCCCATTGCACTTCCGCCTTGCCATATGGGGTGATGTGAGAGGTTTCGGCATGGGTGAGATCTCCCCCGATCACCGGAGCGATACGGAACCGCTTCCAGCCGGGTTCAACGGCTTCAAGGCCGCCGATATGCGCATGCATCCATTCCGCCACCGATCCGAGCGCGTAATGGTTGAACGAGGTCATGCCGCCGGGGTTCAGCGAACCATCGGCCCGCATGGAATCCCAACGTTCCCACGTGGTGGTGGCCCCCATAACCACTTGGTAAAGCCAGCTTGGGCATTCGGTGGAGGTAAGCAGCGCGTAGGCCTCGTCGTTATGGCCGGTCATGGTCAACGCCGGAAGCACGAATGGCGTGCCGGCGAATCCGGTGCTTACCTTGCCGCCGGATTCGCGCACCAGGCAGGCGAGTCGATTGCCGGCCTTCACGCGGCGCACCGGTTCGCCGTCAAGCAGTCCGAAGGCGATGGCGAGCGCGTAGGCGCACTGGGTGTCGGATGTCATGGTGCCGTCAAGGTTGGTGAAACGCTGCAGGAATCCATCAATCACACGGTCACGCAGGGCGGCGAATCGAGTTTCATCATCGGTTTTGCCGAGAATATGCGCGATGTGCGTGCCTTGCATGCAGCTGCGTGCGTAGAACGCGGTGGCGACCAGTTCCTTTTCGGTCATGGCCTGCGTAGGATCTTCCGGAGGCGCGGTCGGATCAAGCCAATCGCCAAGCTGCCCGAGCGGATAGTCCGGCTTGCGATCCCATACGCCATCGGGCGAAAGGTACCCTGCCACTTCATCGATCCAATCACGGATCAGATCGTAGGAATCGGCGAGCACCTGCACGTCCCCGCTTTCCATGTACAGCGTCCACGGCACTTCCACCGCCGAATCGCCCCACGTGGAGATGGCTTGTGGATGCGCCCATACGCCCAACGGCACGAACGGCACGTAGAACGGCACAGTGCCCCACTTGACCTGGTCGGCACGCACGTCTTTCAGCCAGCTTTTCAGGAACCCGTATACGTCATACAAATAAGCCGCGGTAGGCACGAACAGGCAGATGTCTCCCGTCCAACCCATGCGTTCGTCGCGTTGCGGGCAGTCGGTTGGAATGGACACGAAGTTGGAACGCATCGACCATACGGCGTTCTCGTGCAAACGGTTGAGCAGCGGATTCGATGTGGTCAGTTCGCCGGTGCGTTCCATCACGGAATGGTAGACGCGGCAATCCATGTCGGCTGCGGTCAGTTCTCCTGCGAAACCTTCGATCTGTGCATAGCGGAAGCCGTGCATCGCGAATCGTGGCTCCCACCAAGCGTCGGAACCGTTGGAAGTGTACACATCGCACTGCTGGCCTCTGCGCAAGGTTCGCGTGGCGATGGATCCGTCCGGTTCCAACACTTCCACATGACGTAACGTCACGCTTTGTTCTGCTTCAAGATCGCGCATGTGCAGGCGGATGCGCTGCGAACAGTTCTGTCCGAAGTCAACCAGCCATATGCCACGACCATCTTCCGTGTTGCCGATGCGTTCGATGCTGACCGGCTCATGCGATTCATGCGCGCGCACCGGCGATGTTTCAGGATTTTCAATACGTGCCGGGTCATACATGACTTCCGCGACCGGCTGCCAGGAGCTGTCGTCGAATCCTGGTTTCGACCATCCCGGCTGTTCCAGTCGAGCGTCATATCGTTCGCCTTCGCACAGATCCGAGCAGACGATCGGTCCGAGCGTCGCCTTCCATTGGCGGTCCCATGCGTTGGAATATATGTTCTGCATGCTGCCGTCGGCATATTCGACCTCAAGTTGCGCGAATACGGCAATACGATCGCCATAGAAGTTGGAGTAACCGCCATCGAAGCCGAGGCGTCCGCGGTACCATCCGTCACCGAGCCAGAATCCCAATGCGTTGGCACCGGACTGCAGTTCGTCGGTCACATCGTAGGTGAAGCATTCCACGCGCTGGTTGTAGTTGCTCCAGCCTGGTACGAGCGCGTCATTGCCGACTTTGACGCCGTTGATTTCGGCTTCCACAAGACCGAGTGCGCTTAGATATAGGCGTGCGCGTTTGGGTTGTTCCTTCAGTTCGACTTCGGTGCGCACTAATGGCAGGTGACGATGGTCAGTTTCGGATTCGCTCCACGATGGTCCGACGAAATCGGCGACATGCTCATGTTCTTCCAATAGTCCGACTTCGAAATGCAGGGTTGTGCTCGGTTTGCCCAATGGCTGGTGACTTGCCGAAACGGCCTGCATGGTGGCGAACACTTCTTCGCGTGAGGCGAGCGGCGCGAACTGCCATGGAATAAGCACGGAAGTGTCAGTGGGCAGGTAGGTGCGTTCTTCCACAGGTTGCCCGCCGGGAACACGTCGTGTCACTTTGAGCAGGATCTGCGCGTCGATTGGCAGCATGCCGGAGCACACCCATGTCATGCGTGGGGCTGCGGTGGCGATGCCGAGCGCATCTCCCGGGTAGTGTTCCACGGTGAAGCTGATGATGTCAAGATCCGAAGCCAGCGTACTGGGCACAATCTGCGGATCAGTAATGGCCATGATGACCCCTTTGTCTACGAAAATAATAGATCACTTGTTTGTGATGGTGGGAAGCCAAAGTCCGAGCCATGCCGCAAGGAGAGAGAAACGAACTGCGACGATGGCTGGGACTTTGGCTGGCAATCGCAAGGTATTGCATAACTGACTTGCGATTGGAGATATTGAGTTGTTATGTGATTGCTGTTGCTAATCAGGCTGCGATCTTGCGTGCCTGACGTTCTTCGTCGGTGCCGTACTTCTTCTGAGCACGGATCATGATGGTACCGGCGATGCCTTCGATGATTACGATGCCGAAGAAGCACCACATAGTGGTCTGAATGGTTTCAGGAAGCACCAGAGCCGGGGTGATGAGCGCGAACAGGCCACAGCACAGGCGGGAGAAGCCGTTGATGAAGCCCTGGATGGAGGCGCGAATCTCGATCGGGAAGGATTCCTGGGTCCACACCTTGTACAGTGCTTCGCCTGCCAGCGGGGATCCGAGGTTCATGAAGGCTGTCGCGCCGACGATGACCCATAGGTCCGCACCGCCCATGGCCATGGCGGCCATGGCGATCAGCGAGATCACGATGCCTGCGAAGAACGCCTTGTTACGATATTTGCCGCCTGCGATGGACGCGAACACGATGTTGAGCACGAGCGTCACGAAGTTGAGGATGATGCCCAAGCCGGTGGCCAGGGACTGGGCGGCTCCGGCCTTGGAGAACATGTAGGTCTGGAACTGGCCCCACGTGTTGGCCAGCAGGTTCCAGCCGACGTAGAAGATCACGATGGCAAGGAAGTAGGTGAGCAGCACCTTCTTGTCTGCGCCGAACAGCACCTTGGTCACGGAAACCTTGCCGTTGCCTACAACAGCCGGACGTGCGGCGTCACGAACGTCGGCAGCTTCATGGAAGCGGCGGAAGGTCGGAGAAAGCAGTCGCCACAGCCATGCGATCACAGCGAATACTGCGAGGATGGCGAACACCACACGACCACCGGTGGCACCCTGCATGGCGGAAACCAGGAACGCGCAAATGAAGGAGATGAACACACCCACCTGCCAGAACACCTGGGTGGTGGAGACGAGCTGTGCGGCGGTGGCCTCGTCTGGAGCATCATGGGAGACGATGGTCATGGAAACCGGCAGATCCGCGCCGGAAGCCAAACCTGCAATGATCAGGCCGATCAGCAGTACGGTGAAGTTCGGGGCGAACACGCAGATGGCGGCACCGATGGCGTAGAACAGGTTGATCCAGTTGAAAAACAGTACGCGGCCGATCTTGTCGGCCAAGCGGCCTCCGAACAGCGAGCCGAAGGCGATGGCGAAGGTCAGAATACCGGAAAGCAGGCCGACCTGCGTGGTATCGAGTCCAAGGCCTTCCTGCCAGACCACAATGGTTGCCGACAGACCGACGATGATGCCGGATCCCAGCATCGATCCGATGCCTGCGGCGAAGGCGAGCGGCATGTATTCGCCCAATCCTTTGCCCTTCTTGGTTGAAGTATTCATTGCTCTTTCCTTACTTTTTCATACTTGCATGCGTTTTTTCACACAAGTATGTCCTTCTTTTTCAAATGGTTTTCACTGCGTTTTCAAATTGCCGAGGCATCTCCTTTGATCTGTCCAGCATTCAGAAAACACTGCGATTCCATTGTTTTATACACCAGAACATCCTGCCGTCCTCAGCAGCACCTCCAGTGATGTTGTAGTTGAAATACTACATTCGTTTTTGAAAATTTCAAAATCGTCGCGCGTTTTTCAATATACAATTTCAAAAGAGAGCGCGTAGACTATTGATACATCAAGGAATAACCGGTTTATGTACGAACAGGAGCAATCTCATGCCAGCATCAAAACGTGTGGGCGTTTCCGACATCGCCAAACATGCCGGCGTCTCCATCGGCACCGTATCCAACTATCTCAACTACCCCGAACGCGTATCGGACACCTTAAAAGAGAAAATCGGCGCAAGCATCAAAGAACTGGGCTACACCCCCCGCAGAAACACGCTTCTCCCCCAGCGAGAGAACGCCGGACCGCGCCTCATCGGCTATATCATGACCGATATCGAACATTCCCTGTTCACCTTCATCCATGAAGGAGCGCAGGAGGTCTGCGAAGAAAACGACCTGCAGCTTATCGCCTTGAACGCATCATCCGACGCGCAACGGCAAAACGAACTGGTGAAAACACTCATCGACATGAACGTGGCCGGAATTCTGCTCAGCACCATATCCGACTCCCCCGAAGACGTGGCCGCGGCACGAGCGGCCAACATTCCCATCATCCTGCTCGACCATACCAATCCCCGTCACGCCGATCAGGTGTGCTGCGTGCTTGAAAACAATATGGCGGCCGGGCAGATCGCAGCCGATGAACTCATTCGCATCGGATGCAGCCGCATCGCGTTCGCCGCACACTCATTCGACTATGAATCCGTACAAGATCGGCAGATGGGCGTCGAAAAAACCATTGCGCGCACGCATGGAAGCACGCAATTGGAACTCATCAATTCCAAAGGTCTGATGTTTGAAGACGGCTACCAGCTCGGCCTGGACATCATCGACACAATGAAGCGTAGCGGCCTGAACGCCATTCCAGACGGCATCATTACCGTCTCGGACGCGCTTGCCGCCGGCGTGCTGTCGGCATTCCATGACCATAACGGCCCACGGGTTCCAGAAGATGTTTGCGTCATCGGCATGGAGGGGGCACGGTTGGAGACCAAATGCCCCATGTCGCTGACCGTAGTGAACGCGCCCGCTATCGACATGGGGCGCAAGGCCATGGCGCAGATGCTCGACTACATCGACAATCCCGCCGCACATGTGCACAGCACCACGCTTATCGAGCCGACTCTAATCCGACGCGAATCCACACGCGCATAATCGCATGCGGAACACTGTTAGCACAGCCCAACTCGACGCAACACAACGGCAAGGTGGGTCTCCTTACCTGGCGAAACCCACCCTTACTACTATTCTGCAGCGTTTGAAAATTTCAAACCATCAGACTGCGGCACGGGACTTGTCTTGCAAGTCACCGAATACCGGTGTGGCCGAACCAAGCCAGTCGCGCTGTTCCTCATTGCCCATGGCATTACCTCCTACCGCCATTCATCGTCGAAGCGGCATATCATTCAGGCTCCGCATCCTCACGGAGCAACCTCACGGAATGATAGACTTTGCCCCGAGGGCAAGGTCAACACGAACAGTGAAGCCCACGACAAGGAGACAATACGTGGCCGGCGATGATGACGAGCTGCTGACGATTGGCGAAGTGGCCAAATTGGACGGCATCACCGCCAAGGCGTTGCGCTATTACGATGCGCATAACATCTTGAAACCAGCCGCAGTAGATCCGGCTACCGGCTACCGGCTACCGACTACCGATACTACACCCCGATCAAATGCTTGACGTCGATGTGATGCGTATCTGCATCGCCGCCGGCGTGCCATTGGATTCGTTGGAGAAATTCCGTTTCGAAGACGGTTCGCTTGATTGGCGAGCGTTACTTGCCGCAGCGCAGTCGCAGGTGGATGAGCGCATTCAGCAATTACGACGATTGCAGACGTCAATCACCGATTATTCCGGGGAATTGGTACGCAAGGCCTTCTCCCCCGAAGATGGGTTGGTGCGTGCCGATTTGCTGCCGACTTGGCTGGTTGCACGACCTTGCCTCTACGGTAATGTTTGCGATATAAGACGATATTTACGCATAATGACGTCGTTGCGTACCTTGATTCGCGATGCGCAGGCACCGCATTTGCTGCGCAGAGGCATACTGTTGGATTTGGTGGAATGCAAGGCGTTCGCTTTTCAACAGTTCGCGCCAACGCAGCGCATGCTTGATATTTTCCATTCCGGCGATCGTTCGCAAGTAACCTACGATTACCACTTTCCCACTGGAACCGTTGTTATCAATCCTCCCGGAGGTCCTGCGGAAAGTCGCGTAATCGAGCGTGAATCGTTGGCGCAATGCTTTGAGGATGGCATGGCGTTGGCTGAATCGCTCGACGCTGAGGATTGGCCGCATGTCACCATGACTGAGATTTGGGGCAGTCATGCCCCAAATGGTTCGGCTTGCAGGCTACTCCTGAGCACGCTTCACCGAGAAGCGGAACATGAGCAACGCCAGAATCTCACCGCATACGGCCATGCCGAAGAACACCCACATGCTGGTGGAGAAGCCAGCCACATAAGCGTCAGCCTGCTGCATGCCGGCATTCACGTTGGCGGCCGAGAATTCGGAAATCAACGTGGATGCCACAGCCGTGCCGATGGCGCCTGCGAGCTGCTGCATGGTATTCATCACCGCGGAACCGTCGGCGTTCATGGAAGACGGCAACTGGTTCAACGCATGCGTCTGATCGGGCACCAGCACGAATCCGGAAGCGGCCATGAACAGCGCGTATGCCACGGCAATGGCTCCTTCGTGCGAGCCGCCAAGCATCATCGCCACATCCATCACCGCCACGCCAACAAAACCGCAGGCGATGAACTTCGGCGGGAAATGCTCTTTCAACGCGCCGCCGATCAGTGGAGCCGACACCGCGCCAATCACAGCGCCCGGCAGCAAAATCAAAGCGGCCGTCATCGACGTATGCCCCAATCCTCGCTGCAGCAGAATCGGCAGCAAGAAGTTCACACCAAGCACACCGCCGGAAGACATGAGCAGAATCACCATGCCGAGCGTGAATCCCGAATATGCAAACGTACGCACTTCCACCAACGGATGAGCCATACGCAACTGCAATACGGCGAACACCGCCAACACCACAATGGCACCGATAAGCACACTCCAGAATCGCCAATCGCCATTCCATTGCGCGAAGAAACTGGCCGCAACAATAATGCCGGCCAAGCCAACAGCCACCAACAGCAGTGATGGCACCGACAGATAGCCCTTCTCACCGTGACGGATGTCAGGCACGGTAACCGCGCCAAGCACGAACGAAATCACCAGGAACGGAATCATGGCATAGAAAATCCAATGCCAGTTCAGGAATTCCATCACCAATCCGCCGAACACCGGCCCGATGGCCGGAGCCGCGCACGTCACCAAACTCACCAACCCAAGCATCATGCCGCGCTTGTGGAATGGAGCCTTGTCGAGAATGATGTTGGTCAGCAGCGGCAGGGAAACACCCGTGCCGAGCGCCATGATCAGTCGTGCGGCAAGCAGCATCGGAAAGTTCAATGCGAGCGCGCCGACGAGCGTTCCCACGGAAAACAGCGCGATGGCCATAACAAACAACGCTTTGGTCGGGAATTTGCGCACCATGAACGGTGACGTCGGAATGGCCACGGAAAGCAACAGCAGATACCCGGTGGTCAGCCATTGCACCACGTCGGCGGAAATCGCAAACTCTTCCATCAACACCGAATATGCGATGTTCAGCGAAGTTTCCGACAGAATGCCGAGGAAGGTGAGAATGGCGAGCGTCACCACCACGATGGTGAGTTTGCCTTCGCTCATACACTTGTCGTTGATTGCGCCGCTTTGTACGCCGTTGGTGGCGGAAACCGTGCCGTTTTCGGCATGTTCGATGGGTATGTCTGATGGTGCGTTCCTCTTATCCGTAGACACTCTGCTCCTTCGATAGAAAGGTTGTGTAATAGTTTTTGCTTCGAAATTGTCGACGATATTCGCATGCCGGCGCGGCTACAGTTTGCGCCGGCACACACCACACATTACGTAAGGCAGAACATTATGTAAGGCAGAACATTATGTAAGGCAGAAATGTTACGTGAAATTGCATGAGCCGCCTACGATCAGCATTTCGTAGGCGGCTCATATCAGTCTGGCGTGTCGATTATCGGGTTCTGCGACACGGTTTATTTTGGTTGCTTATGCGACGGTGAAGGTGGTGCGCTTCAGGCCTTCGCGACGGCTGGAGTGACCGATAAGCACTTCGAATTCGCCCGGCTCAACGATTCGGTTAGCTTCAGAATCAACGATGGTGCAATCGGAAACCGGAATATCGAAGGCAACGGTCTCGCTTTCGCCCGGTTCGAGTTCCACACGCTGGAATGCTTTGAGTTCACGATCCGTCCAGCTGTAAGAGGTCACGATGTCGCCGATGTAGAGCTGCACTACTTCCGTGCCCTTGCGATCGCCCGTATTGGTGAGGGTGATTTCGGCATGCACGGTGTCGGTTTCGGCGAACATGCCGGATTCCGGAACATTGGTGACGGTCGGCTCTCCGTATTCGAACGTGGTGTAGCTCAGACCTTCGCCGAATGCGAATGCCGGATTCTGTGTGAGGTCGGCGTAGCGGTTGCCGTGCTGGCCGCGAATCTGGTTGTAGTAGACCGGCAGCTGACCTGCGTGACGTGGGAAGGTGATCGGCAGGCGTCCGCTCGGCTCGGTTTCGCCGAGGATGATTTCGGCGATGGCCTGGCCGCCCTTCATGCCCGGGCTTGGAGCCCACAGCAGAGCCGAAGTGCCTTCGGCCGGTGTTTCGTCAACAATCACACCGTTGGTACCGATCACGGATGCCGGCAGCACCTGCGGCTTGGAGCTGACGAGTACCACCACGAACGGCTTGCCGGTTTCGCGAGCCACGTTCGACAGCGCGTCGATCAGTGCATTCTGGCCGCCGAGCAGTTCAAGCGTAGCGGTGGAGCAGCCTTCACCAATGGCTTGAATCACATCACCCACCACAGCCACGATCAGGTCGCTTTGGCGAGCGTTTTCCACGGCTTCATCGAGCAGTGCGCGGTCGAGCTTGGCGGAAACGCCGATCTTCGGGCGAGGCTGGCCATCCGGGTAGAACTCGCCTTCCGGATCAGGCACCAAATCCACGATATTGGCACCGCGGGAGTACACGACCTCGCAGCCTTCCGGAGAGAGCTGCTTGAAGCCATCAAGCACGGTGGTGATCATCTCGCGCGGGTGGCCGTCAGGCATCCAGTTGATCTGACCGGAGCTGCCCGCCCAGTCGCCCAGCTGAGTTTGCGCATCGTCGGCAAGCGGACCAACGACCGCGATACGCTTCGCGCCAGCCGCATTGAACGGCAGCGAACCATTGTTCTTCAGCAATGCCACGGCTTCGCGAGCCACTTCGAGATTGAGCTGCTGGTGTTCTTCGGAGCCGATCACCGCATTGATGCGTTCCTGATCAGGCAGACGCGGATCTTCGAACAGTCCAAGACGGAACTTTAGTGCGAGAATACGAGCCACGGCGGCATTAATCAACGATTCGTCAAGCAGACCGGTCTTCACGGCTTCGATCGCACCCTCGTAGAACTTCGGGGTGGTCATCACCAAGTCGTTGCCGGACTTGACCGCGTCAGCGGCGGCCTGCACATAGTCCGGCTTAACCTTCTGCTCCCATACGGAACGTCCGACGTTGTCCCAATCGGTGATAAGCGTGCCCTGATAGTTCCAAGCGCCACGCAGCCTGTCGGAAAGCAGCCACTTGTTGAAGGTGACCGGCACGCCTTCGATGGATTCGTAGCCAAGCATGAAGGTGCCACAGCCTTCCTTGGCCACGCGTTCGAACGGCGGCAGGAACCAGGATTCCAGCTTGCGGTGGCTCAGATCGGCTTCGGAAGCGTCACGGCCTCCCTGGGTTTCGGAATAGCCCGCGAAATGCTTGGCGCATGCGAGAATCGCGTCTTTGGCAAGCGGCTCGCCCGCCTTGGCACCACCCTGATAGCCTTTGACGATGGACGATGCCATTTCGCCGATCAGGTACGGGTCCTCGCCAAAGGTTTCGCCCACGCGACCCCAACGGGTGTCTCGCGCGATGCACAGCACCGGAGAGAACGTCCAATGCACGCCGGTAGTCGACACTTCCTCGGCGGTGGCACGGCCCGCGGCCTGCACTTTTTCGGAATCCCACGTGGTCGCCATGCCCAATTGTTCCGGGAAAATGGTGGCTCCCGGCCAGAAGGAATAGCCGTGAATGCAGTCGTCACCGATCACCAGCGGAATGCCGAGACGGGTTTTGGTGTTCACCGTTTCCACGGCTTTCGGCAGGTCGGACGGTGAGGTGTGCAGAATGGAACCAACATGCTTGTTGACGATTAGATCGTCCAAGTCGCCGCTTCGCGCGTCAAGTTGCATCATCTGTCCGACTTTTTCCTCAAGGGTCATACGACCAAGCAGATCGGCGATGCGTTCCTCAGTGGGAAGTTCCGGATTCTTATAGGGCAGATTTACCGTATTTTCAGTGGTTTCGGCCATGGATTGCTCACTTTCCTCATTGAAGCGATTTCCTTTAATTACCAATTGGTAGTTTAGTATATCATATACGCATCCGCAACTCGACATAATCCCATCAACGCAAAAGGCGAGGGACCATCAGCCCCTCGCCTTTTCGCACGCGCACGCAATGCAATCTCAACAAGTATTCAAAATCAACGATACGCATCCCACAACGGGGATGGAAACAGCATGTTTTCCATCTGAGCCCACTCTTTGCACAAATCAACTTCAGGTTCGCGCAACCACCATAATTGCACGCCATCCATGATTTCCATGGCCTTACGCACCACCGGACGCATGCTGCCGGCCCATGCACCCAATTGCGGCGGAACTACCCACGGGTATTTCGAGTAGCGTTCCCAGATGTCCTCCATGCGTCCCATGAATTCGTCATGCAATGGATGATCCGGGTTCAGGGATTCCGCCGACAGCACGGTGAACAGCTGCACCATCATGCGTCGGCGCGAGTTGTGTTTCACCAGGTAGCGCAGATACGCGGGAAAATGCGGCGCGGCAGGATCACTGCCAGGCATACCGGATGCGAAGAAATCCTCAGGAGTGCCCGTTTCACCGTAATACTCGTTGAACACCATGGCCAGCATATTGTCTTTATTACCCACATACCGAAGCACACCCTGCTTGGAGATGCCAACACGATCAGCCACATCCTGAATGGAAATACCGTTGAACCCACGCTCGCTGATCAGCTGCACCGCGGCATCCAGCACTTCCTCACGCCGCTCCTGCGGTGATTTTCGGATACGTTTCGGAGTCTCTTCCTCTGCCATGATTCCGAGTCTAATGCACCTTATGTCGATTGCCGTTGATTGACTGACTATGGCATGTCATCGTGAGAGGTATCCGCCCGAATCCATCCATGACGCCATACGCGAGTCAGATCCCACGCCTCAAGATTGCCGCCGTTGCGAGGATCCCGCGGCGGTTTCCCTTCGCCACTACCCGGTTTCGCGGAGCGCGCAAGCTGGTAGCTCCAATAGATCTGTCCCGCTGACACGTCCCATGCCGCGCGTTGCAATCGTGACACTTGGCGGTATGCAGCCGATCGGTTTTGGCTGTGTAGGGCCCACTGATTCTCCACGCACCACTCGCCCACCAGCACGGGAATACGACGAGCCGTCGAACGAATGGCGATACCACTCGCGCCCACCAGCATCCGGTACAGCCATGGCAGTCGCCGCGATCGCAGGTACAGCCGGCGTGCCGGTCCCGAAAACAACGGATCCTCCATCGCGATGAGATACTGATGGGTGTCGAGCATGACGTTGCGCATGCCAGCACGACGAAACCAACCGCCCCAGCGGAGTAGTCGGAAACCGTCATGGAATACGATCACGGTTTCCGGACGCAGCACGGCGCGCAACCGGGCGTAAGCGTCGCGGTAGAAACGCTTCAGAAACCGCAGTGAGACATACGTGCTACCGGAAGCCTCATGAGAGTCTTTCGCCGTGTTCGACGTGCTATGGAACACCGACCAGCTCACTGGTTCGTTGAGTACTTCGATGCTGTGCAGGGCCGGTTCGTCGCGGTATCGGCGAGCCAATCGCTCCAGCACGTTCAGCGTGTACTCCACCAAGTCCGTATTCTGCGCCCATTTGCACACACCCGTCAGACCGCCGTTGTCGAAACCATTCTGCGATTCGGGAACGGTATGCAGGTCAATCATAATCTTCAATCCCGTCTCCCGCGCCCAACGGAACGCGCGGTCGAGGTACGTGATGCAGCCCGGATGCCCGGGCCAGTCGCCGAAGATGAAATACGGTATGGGAATGCGTACGAGGTTGATTCCGTGACCGACGATAATACGGAAATCCTCCAGGGTGATGTAGGTTTCGCGGTGCCGGCGCAGTTCCTCGGCGAGATTCCGTTCGGACCAGAGGGATACGTGCGTGCGGTGCATCCAGATTTCATCGTCTTCGGCGCTGCGGGTGAACGGTTTCGGATCCATCCATTTCTCCAGCACCAGCCAGTTGCCGAGGTTCACGCCGTCGATTCGCTCATCGATGCCTAGCACCATGCGTCTCACCGCCCTTACGCTCGGGGGTTGCCCGACTTTTCGTTTCCGTCCATCACAACCCATGGCAAAACCCATTCGGCCCAATGGGCCAAGGAACCGTGCGTCATTCGCAACGTTCCTTGGTCCATTGTATGTGCCCCGCGAGCGGCCACACGGCCGCTCGGAATCGGATCACGACCGGATCAGGGTCGTTGAATGATCGTGGTGGCCGCCCGGACGGGATCAGTCGACAGGCTTCGTTTCGTCCGCCTCATAATCGAAGAAATCAAAATCGGCGGTCTTCTCATGCAGCGAAGCATCAGTGACGGCAATACCGACCATAGTGCCGGTGAACTCACCGAACTTGCAGTATTCGTCAGAGAACGTGGTGGTATCGAAATCCGGACCGATCTTGGTCCAATTCTCGCCATCATAACCCCATTCGAACCAAGTGCGACGGCCCTCAATGTTCAAACGGAAGTAAATCGGCTTATCTTCCACGGCAACACGAGTGTCAAGCATTTCCGTCTTTTCGCCGTTTTCGAGACGCACGATCGAAATCGCGCTGCCGCCAAGCGTCTGCGAATAATACTTGCGCAGGAAAATGTTATTCATGTTGTCGTAGTAGATGGTCAAGCCAGCGCTGTGCTGCGTCGAGTGCGCGGTCAACGTAAGTGAAGTCGAATACGCCCGGCTGCGGTTCGCAGGTGCTCCACGTGGATTCGGCGATGCGAATGACGTTCAGCCCCGCTTCCTTCATCATCCTCATGTCTTCATCGACGCGGTCGATGCCTTTCATCATGAGGTACTCGTCGTAATATGCGGCACCGAAAAGAATGTGATCTGCCTCGTAACGACTCATGGATCCTCCATCGTCTTCATTGACTTGTTACTAGTTACTACTTGTTGCTACGTCTAAGGTTGTTTTCTTGCGATATCCCCGAGTTTTTTCTCAAGTATCCGTATCTAACAGCCATTAGATATAAGAAATATAAATCTTCCCGATTCAGCTGTCAAGAACTGCAAAATTTCAGGCGTGTCTTACCTAACAACCATTAGATACAGCGTTTCCCCTTGACCAAAACCAACCAATCACCGCAATCCACACAAAAAGCTATCCCAGCGAACAAATCTTTCCAGCCACTGGAGCAAGCTTCCCGCAAACACACCTCCAAAAGTCCTGATTCTTCCAGCCAGTGGAGGAATTGAGACACAAAAGGCCATAGAAACACAGCTCGCAAGAAAACTGCACACGGCTTAGCGGTAGCTGTCCCAGACAGGTGAGGGGAAGATCATCTTTTCGAAGGCAAGCCATTCATCGTAGAAATCGATGGGAGGCTTACGCATCCAACGCAGTTGAATGCCGTCCATCGCTTCCAAGCTTTGACGCACCATCGCACGCATATTCTCCCAACCGCCGATTTCAGGCGGCAATTTCCATGTGTACTGGGAATAGTGTTCCCACACGTATTTCGGTCGATTCTCGAAATAGTCGTGCAACGGATGATCCTCACTGAACGACTCAGTTTCTAACACCATGTATAGCTGCAGCAAGCTGCGTCGGCTCGCATTGTAGCGTACCAAAAAACGCAAGTACGCGGGAAACAGCATGCCTTCCGGATCACTGCCGGGTAGTCCCGACGCAGCGAAATCAGCCGGAGTGCCCTCCTGATCGTAATTGTCGGTGACCAGCAGCGACAGCAACCGTTCCTTGTTGCCGATGTAATGCAGCAATCCAGGCTGGCTCATGCCAATCGCATCAGCAATATCTTTCAACGATGTACCGTAATACCCCTTTTCCCCGATAAGACGGCTCGCCGCAGCGACGATTTCCCGCTTACGCTCCTCAGGTGTTTTACGAACACGTTTCTTCCCCTCATTAGCCATATGGACAGTGTACTATCTACTACCCATTAGACAGGCGGAAATCATATCAAACCGCAACATTCCCACTCGCCACATAAAAACGGGCCGACCTTCAACAGACCAGCCCTGAATTACATTCAAAACCACTTCGAGATCACATTCAGTCAGCCTCAGCCAACCAAAAATATTCGAAAAGCAGTTTTACTTCTGGAACACGTCAGGATGCTTCGGATCGCCAGGTTCGTCGGCAAGCACACCTTCGAGCCCTAAGAATTCCTGCCAGAATTCCAGCGAATTGCCATACGGAGCGGCCTGGTGGCCACGCGCCTGCAGGTTCGCCTTCGCCTCAAGCACGTCTTCCTCGCGAATGCCGTCGAAATACGATTCGAGACGCTCACGATTCGTCGGATCATAGAACAGCGATCCGATGATTTCCGTCAACCGTTCCGCACGCGCCACAGGCAGCGAATCCCAGTGACGGAATTCAATGAAGTTCTTCAAACGCACATCGTTGAAATGCGTGGAAATCACATGATTGATTTCGTATGCGTTGAGTTCTCGATCAGGATACACGTCGTTCGCGTTCTCATAGAATGCAGGATGATGCAGATCAGTTCCGGGAGTTTCCAACGCTTCCGGAGTGTGCGTCAGATCAGCGAACATCATCGGCGTGCTCAGCACGTCAACCGCATAATCTTCCCAACCGAAGCGAGGATCAAACAGTCCCGGAATAACGTTCGTACGCTGGAAATCCAAATAATCCCACATGCGCTGGCGCAGCAGCGGATACGGATTCTCCCGCCCCTCGAAGTACGGGGTGTTACGGAAGAACCATGCAAGAATCGGACCGATCACCGTACCCAAACGCAACTTGGAAATCGCATCCTCTTCCGAAACATAGTCAATGCTGATCTGCGTCGAAGCGGAGCAGCGCATCATGCACGGACCAAACTGGCCGACACGACCCAAATACGCGGTCATCGCCTTGTAACGGTCCTTCGGATTCACAGGAATGTCGGCATAGCCGGACTTCGGCTGATACCCGTAATTAACCAAGCGGAAGCCGAGATCGTCAAGCACCGGATCGACTTCGCGGCGGAACGCTCCGTAAATCGTGCGCAGATCCTCCGGCTTATGCAAAATACCCAGCGAACATTCCAGCTGGCCACCCGGCTCAAGCGACACGGAAATACCTTCGCGCCCAAGGCCAACAAGCCTGCCGTTCTCCCAGTATTCCTTGCTTTCGTCGTAATACGGGCGAATGCGATTCAGCAACGCCTCGATGCCGTTCTCCTCGTAATAGTTCACGGCGGTATCATCGCTGTTATGCACCGGCAGATGCTCGATTTCCACGCCGAAACCGCCGGTTCCGCGCTCTTGGCAGCCTGATTCGAAGAATTTGACCAGACTTTCCACATGCTTCGGATTCGGCTCGGTAAGCAGGTGTGCGTAAGAAATTCGTGGTGCTGTCATGTTGGCAATCCTACCGAAACTCATTGATGAGCACGGCGCGATTGCTATACGAAAAACTGATAGCCAACTCTTGCGTATCCCGAATCGAGTACACATTTTCAATTACAACAGACATGCTCTGCAAGACCGACCAATAATAATTAACAGCTGTCAATAAAGTCAGAAGCAATTACCACTATTTGGAGAATTGTTTGTATATATCAATAAAAATACCGACGCTGAAGATGTTGTCCGCGTCGGTATTTTGGTCAATTCCAGTCAGTGCTTATTGATTTATCTGCCTATGATCAGGCGACTTTTTTGCTTTGCGTCGTCTCACCCTGTTGCGCGGCCTTGTGAGCCTTCTTGGCGGCTGCGATCATCAGTTTGATGCGGTTGAGCTGGTTCGCTTCGGATGCTCCCGGATCGTAATCGATGGACACGATGTTGGCTTCCGGATGCAGTCGGCGGATCTTGCCGAACATGCCTCGGCCGGTCACGTGGTTCGGCAGGCAGGCGAACGGCTGCGCACAAATCACGTTCGGACAGCCGGATTCGATGAGCTCAAGGATTTCCGCAGTCAGCAGCCAGCCTTCACCAGCCTGCACACCCACGGAAGTGACCTCGTCGGCCTTCTTCACGAGTTCCGGCATCGGCAGGTCCTGGGAGAACTTGCCGTGCGCTAAATCGATCGCCTTGTGCACAGGAGCGTTGTACATGTCAAGCGCCTTGCGCATCAGCGCGTAGCCAAGCTTGTTGCCGCCCATGCCGAGGTAATGCTCGTTCCAGTCGGAAATGTATGGGCGGGTGGTCATGAATTCCATGATGCCCGGCACCACAGCCTCGCAATTCTGCGATTCAATAACGTCGACCACATGGTTGTTGGCGTCCGGCTGGTACTTGACGAGGATTTCGCCCACCACACCGACGCGCACCTTGCGCGGCTCGTCCTTCAACGGCAGCGCGTCGAAGGATTTCACAATCTCCTTAACGAGCGTCTGATACGGCAGATACCCCTTGCCGATGAACTTGCGTGCCGTCTTGGAATAGCCGTGGTGTTCGAGCGTTTCACGCACGATGGTGTCCCACGTGTGGTACAGCTGATTCGCACTGCCTGGCGTCACCTCGTACGGGCGTACGCGATACAGGCATTTCATCAGCAGATCACCGATAATCAGCGCCTTGATGACACGATGCAACAATGCCGGAGTGGCGGTGAAGCCCGGATTGTCTTCGATGCCCTGCGTGGAAATGGCGATCACTGGAATCTGCGGATAGCCAGCATCGACCAATGCCTTGCGGATCAGGCCGAAATAGTTTGTGGCTCGGCACATGCCGCCGGTCTGTGTGATGGCGAGCGCGGTGTGTTCCGGATCGTATTTGCCGTCCAAAATCGCGTCCACGAGCTGACCGATAACCATGATGGCCGGGTAGCAGGCGTCGTTGTTGACGTATTTCAGACCGGTTTCCACGTTTTCGCGGCTGGCGTGTTCGAGAATGTCGAACTTGTAACCGCCGGAACGGATCACGGATTCCACCAAGGAGAAGTGGATCGGGCTCATCTGCGGAGCCACGATGGTGTAGTCCTTCATGTCTTTGCCGAATGGCACGCGGTTGGCGTACTTCGACATGGTGGCGGAATTGTGCGCGGATTTCTTCGCTTCGCCGATGCCGTTTTCCGCGGCACGCCTGGATGCGGCTTTGACGGCTTCGGTAAGTTTCGGATTGGCTTTCATCACGGTGTCAAGCATGACTTGACGTCCCGGAGTCGGCGCCTCAGACCCGGTCTTGCGGAATTCGCCCTGCTTGTTAGGCGCACTGTCTTGTTTGTTAGGCATGACTGCGGCGATTCCGCGCTGCTTGTTGCGTTCGCGTTCTTCGACGGCTGCCTTGAGCGAGCGCAGTCGGATTTTTGCCGCTCCCAAGTTGGAGACTTCGTCGATCTTCAGCATGGTGTACACGTCGGCCTTGTCGGCGAGGATTTCGCCCACCTGGTCGGTGGTGATGGCGTCGAGACCGCAGCCGAAGGAGTTGAGCTGTACGAGTTCAAGTCCCGGATAGGAGGCCACGAAGTTTGCCGCCGAGTACAGGCGTGCGTGGTAGGCCCACTGGTTGGTGACTCGCAACGGCATTTTGGTGACTTTGCGGTCTTCCACATGACGGAAGCCGTCCGCGTTCTTCTTGCGCGGATCGTCTTCGTCCGCGGCGAGGAAATCACTCAGGTTGAGCTTCTCCCCCGGCTGCAGTTCGCAGATCGAATCTTCAGACAATACCACCATGCCGAGCGAGCAGATGGTTTCCGGAATGCCATGGTTGACTTCCGGATCGATGTGGTACGGGCGGCCTGCGAGCACGATGCCTCGGCAGTCGTGTTCCTTCATGTAGGCGAGTGCCTTGAGGCCTTCCATCTGCACATCGTGCTTGAAGACTTCGTTTTCGGCATAGGCCGCTTTGACTGCGGTTTCGGCTTCTTCACGGGTCACGTTGGCCCAAGCGAATTCTTCGACGATACGGTCGACCATGAGTTCATGGTTGGCCATGTTGAAGTATGGGCGCATGTAACGGATGCCCTCTTCGCGCAGTTCCGGCATGTTTGCGCCGATGACCACGGGATAGTTGGCTACTACCGGGCAGTTGTAGTGATTGTCGGTGTTGGGTACCAGGTTCTCTTCGTAGCTGACGCACGGATAGAAGATGGTTTTCACACCCTTGCTCAGCAGCCATTTGATGTGTCCGTGCACAAGTTTGGCCGGATAGCAGATGTTTTCGGATGCGATGGATTCGATGCCTGTTTCGAACAGTTCATGCGAGCTTCGTCCGGAAATCATCACTTTGAAGCCCAGCGAGGTGAGCAGCGTGAACCAGAACGGATAGTTCTCGTACATGTTGAGTACGCGCGGAATGCCGATTTCGCCGCGGGTTGCGTTCTTGTCGGTGAGTCTGCGGTAGGCGAAGCAACGCTTGTACTTGTAGTCGTAGAGGTTCGGACGATCGGAACGCTTCTTTTTCGCGTCTCCGCCTCGTTCGCAGCGGTTGCCGGTCACGTAGCGGGATCCGTCTTGGAAGGTGGTGATGGTGAGCTTGCAGTGGTTTTGGCACAGTTTGCACACGTCTCGTTCGGAGGTCATCGACAGGTTGTCGAGTTCTTCGCCGCTCAAAATGTTCGATGCGGTATGGCGTACGTCTGCGATCACCGCCTCTTTGGTGTCGGTGGTATCGACGTCTTCGTCTTCCGCTTCGTCGGCATAGTGCATGCGTGCGGTCAGTGCGGCACCGTATGCGCCCATGAGTCCTGCGATGTTCGGTCGGGTCACTTCACGTTCTGTGAGCAGTTCGAATGCGCGAAGCACGGCGTCGTTGAGGAACGTGCCGCCCTGCACTACCACGGTGTCGCCAAGTTCGCCGGAATCACGCAGCTTGATTACCTTGTAGAGGGCGTTGCGCACTACGGAATAGCACAGGCCTGCGGCGATGTCTTCGATGGACGCGCCTTCCTTTTGCGCCTGCTTCACGGACGAGTTCATGAACACGGTGCATCGGGAGCCCAAATCGACCGGATGGGTGGAGTTGAGCGCCGCTTGGGTGAATTCCTGAATGGTCAGACCCATGGAAATGGCGAACGTTTGCAGGAACGATCCGCAGCCGGACGAGCATGCTTCGTTCACTGCGATGGAGTCGATCACGCCATCGTTGATGGCGAGATATTTCATGTCTTGGCCGCCGATATCGATGACGGCGGTAACGCCCGGGCTTACCATTTCGGCACCGCGATAGTGAGCCATGGTTTCCACTACGCCTTCGTCGAGGTGCAGGCCGGTGGTGATGAGGCCTTCGCCGTAGCCGGTCGCACAGGATCGTGCGATCCATGCGCCTTCAGGTAGTTCGGCTTGGATTTTTTTAACGATTTGTACGGCTGCCGTCAGAGGGCTGCCTTCGTTGGTCGCATAAGAGGACCATACGATTTCTCGATCGTCGTTCACCAACGTCGCTTTGATGGTGGTGGAACCGGCGTCTATGCCCAGGAAGTGCGGTCCTTGGGCTCCTTCGAGCGTGCCTTGATGGATATGCTCGCGATGATGTCGTTCGTTGAATGCGGTGCGATCCGCCTCGATAGCGAACAGCGGAGGCATGGTCGGAGTGTTGGACGGCAGGTTTTCCAGTTCGTCCAGTCGTGCCAGAAGGTCGGCGCAGGTTCGTGCTTCGTAATGCTTAGTCAAGGTCGTCACCATCCTGATCGGCCTGCAATGCGGCACCGTATGCCACATACAGGTGAGCGTCGGTCGGAACAATGAATTCGTCCACTTTGCCGTCGAGCGCCCGCTTGAACGCGGCTCTCAGTTCGGACATGAAGAACAACGGACCACCCAGGAAGATCACGGTTCCGTGAATCGGGCGTCCGGAGGCAAGGCCTGCAATGGTCTGCGTGGCCACTGCGGTGAAGATCGATGCAGCCAGATCCGGCTTGGCCGCACCATCGTTGATAAGCGGCTGCAAATCGGTTTTGGCGAACACGCCGCAACGTGATGCGATCGGATATAGGGTTTCGTATTGCGTGGCCATTTCGTTCAGGCCAGCGGCGTCGGTGTCGAGCAGTGTTGCCATCTGGTCGATGAATGCGCCGGTACCGCCTGCGCAGGAACCGTTCATACGCTGTTCCGGAGTCGGCTTGAGATACGTGATTTTCGCATCCTCGCCACCAAGTTCGATGATCACGTCAGCCTGCGGATATTCCTTGTCGATGGCTTCGGTTTCGGCGATGACCTCCTGAACGAAGGGCACGTCGAGGCTGTCTGCGAGGGCAAGACCGCCTGAACCGGTGATGGCCAGGCGAATCGGCTCGTCGCCTCGGCCAAGCTTTTCCAGCTCCTGGTGGATGTCAGCCAATAGTCCGGCCACGGTGGCGCGCACGTTCGCGTGGTGACGCCGATAATCGGAGAACAGCGCGTCCGCGAGCGCGTCGGACTGATCGAGCACCACCGCCTTCACAGTAGTGGAACCGATATCAAGACCTACACGCAACGGCTTTGTGCCGTGCGTTTCGGTCACGGCTTCTGCTGCTTCAACCATGTCTCAACCTCTATCGTTCTATCCGCCGGGCTGCATTCCATGGCAGGCATGGAAGCCCCTACCCCGGGTTATCCAATCATGTAATCGTAGTCTGTGCCCACGCCTAAGTGCTTTGTAAATGCTCGCAATCAGCATAAAATGCACGACACAGCGCACAAATTAGACAACTAATCCAGTCAACGTGCCTAATTATGTATCTGGACGCTCGACGAATGTCGAGATCGCAAACCCTTCCAAGCATTTCCATGTCAGGATGCGCTGCCTTCCCCTGCAGAACGGTCTTTGCCGTATATTTCGGGAATGAATCGTGTTTGATCATGTAATTTCGGCCAAATCACCACTTGTCCGCTTTCCAGTGATTTCGGTACGTCGATGATGCGTTGGTTGCTGCTTCCGCGGAATTGCAGCAGGGAATCATGTAATTCTTTGATATAACGGCCATCCACGAGAATGTCGATCAGTTCGAGCAGCTCGCGCTTGTCGGGGCTTTCGCCTTCGCGCATGAGCTCTTCCCACGTGTAGCCGGTCCAGCACCAAATATCTTTGGTATTACCGAACCGTTCGCGTATTTTGCGCGCAAGGGGCAACAGCACGCCCGTGTTGAGCAATGGTTCGCCTCCGAGGAAGGTGATGCCTTGCACATACGATTGGCTTAAGTCATCCATGATTTGCGCTTCGAGCTTGTCGTTGTATTCGTGGCCGGCTTGGAAATCCCAGATTGACGTGTTGTAGCATTCCTCGCAATGGAACGGGCAGCCGGACACGTACAGCGAGCATCGGATGCCTTCTCCATCGGTCATGAGGAACCGTTTGTAGTCGGCGATCATATTGCGGCTCATGCGGTTGGTCCATTGCCCTGCTTTGGGATTGTTGGAACGAGTTGTGGGGATGAAAGGTCCGCGATTGGTTTCGTCCGCCGCAAAGTCACGACGTTGAATTGCTGGATTCGCACTGCTGATCATACGTTGTCCCTTCACGTTTTGCCGTTACGTCGCGTTTTTGCGATTGCTGCTTGCCTCATGATTGTCACAGAATGAAAGAGGGTGGAAACCCACCCTCTTTCATATTTCGTTTATGTTTGCTACCGACGCGGCCCTTACTTGGCTTCCTCGAACCATTCACGTTCGGAACCGTCACTCAAGGTGACATGACCGGTTTCGCCGCTCATATGCTTGACGCGGTGCGCGATCTCCTCGTGACGTCCATGCACCATCGGGCGCTGCACCGGGTTGCCCAAGTAGCCGCAGGTGCGCTTGGTCACGTTGCAGTGGTCCGGGTCGGAGTTGCCGCACTCCGGGCACTTGAAACCTTCCTCAGTGGGCTCGAAGTCGCCTTGGAATCCGCAATCGTAGCAGCGGTCGATCGGCGTGTTCGTGCCCAGGTAGCCGATGCCGATGTTGTAGGCGTAATCCCACACCGCTTCGAGTGCCTTGGGGTTGGACTGCAGGCACGGGAACTCGCAGTAGTTGATGAAGCCGCCGGACGCGTAGTACGGGAAGTCCTTCTCGTAGTTGAGCTTTTCCATTGGGGTCGGCTGCAGCCAGACCGGGTAGTGGAAGGAGTTGGTGTAGAAGTCGTGGTCGGTCACGCCTTCCACTTCGCCGAACTTCTCGTGGTCCATACGGTTGAAGCGGTCGGTGAGGGATTCGGCCGGCGTGGAGTACACGGAATAGTGGTAGCCTTCCGCGTCGCTCCATTCCTTGCACAGCTCGTTCATGCGCTTGACGATGGACAGTGCGAATTCCTTGCCTTGCGGATCCCAGCCGTGATCGCGCATCCAGTTCTTGCCGTAGAACACGCTGGTCGCCTCATACAGGCCAATGTAGCCCAGGGAAACGGTGGCACGTTCGTTGCGGAACAGCTGGTCGACGCTGTCGTTGGCGCCGAGTCGACCGAAAGCTCCGAAACGGAACAGGGTCGGCGCATTGACCGGCGCGGCCTGCTTGCAACGCATGATACGGAATTGCAATGCCTGATGAGCCACGGCCATACGCTCGTCGAAGATCTTCCAGAAGCGATCCTTGTCGCCGTGGGATTCCAGTGCGATGCGCGGAACGTTCACGGTGACGACGCCAAGGTTCATGCGTCCGTCTTCCACATCCTTGCCGGTCGCCGGATCAATCCAACCCTGCAAGAAGGAACGGCAGCCCATCGGGGCTTTGAAGGAGCCGGTGATCTTCACGATGTTCTCGTAGAAGATCACGTCCGGATACATGCGCTTGGTGGCGCATTCGAGGGCGAGCTGCTTCAAATCGTAGTTCGGATCGCCCGGATCGGCGTTCACACCATGCTTGATGGTGAACACGAGCTTCGGGAAAATGGCGGTGTGGTGTTCGGAACCGAGGCCGCGGATACGGTTCAGGAAGATGGCACGCTGAATTTCGCGGGCGAACCAGTCGGTACCCAAACCGAAGCCAACGGTCACGAACGGGGTCTGGCCGTTCGACACACGATTGGAGTTGATCTGGTATTCCATGGTCTGCATGGCGTCGTAGATGGCCTTGCGGGTCTGAATTTTCGCCCACACCTCACGCAACTGCTGCAAACGGCTGGCATCCTTGTTGAACGGCTCGTCCATCGGCAGGGCCGGACGGTCCTTTTCGAAATGCAGACGCTTCGGTTCGACATCCTTGGCCAAGCGCACCTGACGTTCGGCGATTTCGATCGGCAGGTCGTCAGGCATGATCTCATGGGCCTGCTCAAGGAACTTGTCGTAATCCTTGCGCGCGTATTCGACGAAGTGCTCGTCGGCACGGTTGGCGGTCTGGCCACCATACTGGCTGGATGCCACGTCCTTCATGATCTGGGTGATCTGCGTGGCGGCGATGGAAATGCTGTTCGGCGATCCCATCGGCGCGTTGCCGAGAGTGAAACCGTTGGCGAGCATATCCCAGTAGTTCGGCAGCGAGCAGTTGGATTGTGCGGTGAACGGCGAGTAGTCGGCGTCGTGGAAGTGGATGTCACCCTTCATATGGGCGTTGGAGACCGCGTCCGGCAGCATGGAGAAGGCGGACGCCTTGGACACCGCGCCCGCCAGCAGATCGCGCTGGGTGGAGTAGACGTTGGAATCCTTGTTGGCGTTCTCGCGCACCAGAGCCTCGTCACGGTTCACCAGACGCTTGACGGCTTCGTTGATGTCGGTGGCCTTGGCACGTTCGATGTCTTTGTTCAGACGGTAGTTGGTGTACGTGCGCGCCACATCGTACAGGTGGTCTTCGATCAGGCCGTGCTCAACGAGATTCTGGATGTCTTCGATCTTGGCGGGACCGTTGTAACGATCCTTGATTTCGGCTTCGACCTGATTGGCGATATCACGGATCAGCTGTTCCTCCTGCGGCCCGATCTTCTTATCAAGGTCGGCGAAGGCTGACTTCACCGCGCTGATGATGTTGATCGGATCGAAGTCGACCACACGACCGTCGCGCTTCTCGACGAGCACCTTACCGGTTCCCGTTTTAACGGTTGCGGAGATGGCATTCAGAGCCTGCGTTTCCATTCATCATCCTTTCCGGGTCGGACCCCATCCGACCAGGTTTTCATGCTTCGTTATGCATGCCAGATTGTTGCTACGTCCATGACTGTACGCCATAGCCAGCACTAAATGTAGTAGCGGCACGCCGGCAGTAAAACTATATATTCCATTTTTCGGCTTGATTCCGCCATTCCTTAACTTGTGTGACAAAGGTAACGATTTCGCCACGGAGTGTCGCCCGAGTGTCGATTTGACGCACTCACCGAAGAGGGACTATACAAGGCGGGGTACCCTCACGGAATTCGAACATGTGTTTCATTTGTCCGCAAGATGATGGAATCTTGAACTATGACTTGGAACCAGGATTACACACCCCCGGCAGCGCAGCCGAACAGCAAACCGCTGCCACGACTGGCCGGCGAAACCACTGCTGACAACCCCTGGCCGGTAAGTCTGCTCAGCGAGAAATTCCATATGGCCGTCGAACGGTGGCCATCGGTTTGGGTGGCCGGGCAGATCACGCAGATCAACACCAGACGTCAGGGCAGCGCCTATATCACTCTGCGCGATGATTATCAGGACATTGCGTTGGAAGTCAACGGTTTCGGGCAGTTCGCCGCAGCCGCCACGCCTTTCGTGCAGGGCGACCGCGTCATCATCCATGGCAAACCGAATCTGTGGATGAAACGCACGTCACTGTCTTTACGTGGCGACGCCATTATCGCGGCCGGCGCAGGAGGCAGCCTGAAGGCCATGATCGACGAATTACGCAAGAAGCTGAAAGGCGAAGGCCTGTTCGACGCTGACCGCAAGCAGCCTCTGCCCGAGTTTCCGCATTGCATTGGTCTGATTTGCGCGCCGCAGGCTCGCGCCGAAGGCGATGTCATCACCAACGTGAGATTGCGTTGGCCTGTTGTCGATTTCAAAGTGACGCATGTGCATGTGCAGGGTGAGCAGTGCCCTTCCGACGTGATCAAGGCGATCGCGCAGATGGATGCCGATCCTGATGTCGACGTGATCATCGTGGCCCGTGGCGGCGGCGCTTTCGAAGATCTGATCGGGTTCTCCGACGAAGGCGTGGTACGTGCCGCGGCAGCCGCCCATACGCCGCTGATTTCCGCGATCGGCCATGAGGATGATTGGACGCTGCTTGATCTGGTTGCCGATCTGCGCGCATCCACGCCAACGGACGCGGCGAAGAAAGTCGTGCCGGACGTGCGCGAGCAGATGCAACTGATCAACGTGAACATCGAACGCATGCGCATGCGCATCGACGCCACCGTCAACAATGAAACAAGACTGATTGAAGGCTATGCGAACCGTCCAAGCCTCACACAGCCGCTCACCATGCTGGAACCACATCAGCGTCTCATCGATGATGCAAGAACCCGCATGAGAATCGGCCTGACACGTATTCTTGACGACGCAAGCCTCACCATCGAAAAAGCGCACGCCTCACTGACCGCGCTTAGCCCGCAATCCACCCTTAACCGAGGCTATGCGGTAGTGCAGGGAGCGGACGGCCATGTAATCGACGATGCGAACGCCGTGAACACCGGCGACCAACTCACCATGACATTGAAGCACGGCGTGATCGTGTCCGAAGTCACCACCGTAACGAAGGAGTAGCAATGACCAACGAAACCACCCCCGCATCCAGCCTGACCGACAAGGAACGCGAAGCCATCGCACAAATGCCTTACGAAGAGGCTCGAGATCAGCTCATTCAGGCCGTGCAGGCACTTGAGGCCGGCGGACTCAACCTTGACCAGTCCATGCGCCAGTGGGAGCTTGGCGAAGCCCTCGCCAAGCGCGCTCAAAGTTTGCTCGGCGAAGTGCGTGCCAAGCTTGACGCAGCCCAGGCGGAACAGGCCACTGCGGCCAATACCGCTGGAACGCAAGACAATCTGGCCTGAGCATCTCAAAAATACCGTCAATATAGCATTTTCATGACTGTGCGCCACACGTTTTACAAGGCATTATGTGGCGTACAGTCATGCATAAATTTCGAATTTCTTCATTTCGATACCACACTCGTCCGGAATGTGTGTAGAATGAAGATTCGTTGCCTCAGTAGCTCAGTGGATAGAGCACTTCTCTCCTAAAGAAGGTGTCGTAGGTTCGATTCCTATCTGGGGCACTTTTTATGCGGATACGCAGCCAATATGCAGTTGCGCCGACACTCTTCTCACACATCGAATTGCACGGTTGCCAGCAACGCCTTGTGATCGCTTCCATCGATTTTCAACGATTTGACCCGACCGGCCAACATGCCGGAATCCAATACGATATGGTCAATGCCCGCAAACGTCGGCACATAATCGATATTCGCAGGCCACGTGAACACCAATCCCCCGGCCGCTTGTTTGGCCGCATCCGTGAACCGTGTTCCCAAGAAATTACGGAACGGCGCATGATCGTCGGTCGCGTTGAAATCGCCCATGAACACGTACCTGCGAGACGTATCGTACCGGAGTCGACCAAGCTCATCCAATGAACGCTTCCACTGCTGCCAATATCCATCGGTCGGAGACGTGGTATGTACCGAAACGAAACGGATCTGCGTCCGACCATCATTGAATGCAACCGTGGCTCCTGGCATGAACGACGCGCTCGAATCAACATCATCATCAGCTGGATCAACAAGCGGACTCGCCGACCACAAACCATTGCCAAACTCACCGTCCGAACTCGCAACCTGCGCATACGGCAGCAAATCGCCAATACCAGCCTTATTCAACTCGTCCACGAAAGCATCGGTCGTTTCTTGCAATGCCAGCACTTCCACACGCTCGCTACGCACCACATCGACAATTTCCTGCGCGTCGGCACGACCCTTAAACACATTGCATGTCATCAAACGAGCATAATCATCCTGCGTATTGGCGGACGCTCCCGAAACCGCTGCAATCGCGGCACGCTGAAGCTTCGTTTCATTGTAGAAAAACGGATACTGCCACCATACTTGCAACGCGATCGCCGCAATCGCCAGCAATACCGACATCGTTCGTTTCGAGACAATGCCGCAAATCAGCGCAATCACCGCAAGAACCGCAAACCAAGGCACCAACGAAACGATAATGGGAACATACGGCCACGCCTGAATCTCAGCAGGCAGTATGTGCGAAACAGTGCCCAGCAAAGCTGCAATCGACAGAATACCGGCCAGAAAACCGCATATGATATTGCGCACGCGATGCGACTTAGTTTTCTTCAACGTGCGAATAGGCTTAACAGCCTTCGCCTGCGCCGTACGCGGTTTCGTAGGCGTACCAGACCGTGCCATACATCCTCCAACATGGGCATTGCGTTCCATCAGTCAATACATCAATCATCAAATCAGCCATCAAAACCGAGTTCATGACGAACGCCATCGGCAATAGTGCGGCTTCATAGTACCCCAACTTCCACATTCGCTGGCAAATAGTCGCAATCGTCTCCATAAATTTAACGAAAAACAATCGAAACACAAAAAATCACCATCTTGCCCCAACCATTAAATACTATTACGCTGGACACATAAGAAATCGTAACTAATGGGGGTACGATGCCTTACGCAAGAGCAATGGCTGCTCATGTATACCGAGAGGGGGCTATACCATGCTGGAACTTGACCACGTGGGGTTTTCGTATGGAAAACGTCTGATTTTAGACAATGCGAGCGCATTATTCGAAGAAGGTTCGACAACGGCAATAATGGGGCCTTCCGGCTCAGGAAAGACCACTTTGCTGCGTTTGATGGACGGTTCTTTACAACCAGACACTGGCTCCGTCACCATTGATGGCGCAAATGTCAATTCCATTGATCGAAAAAATCTTCTCGGATCTTTATGCATGCGCATATTTCAGGATTACAGGCTCATTCCATATCTTAACGTGCGAGAAAACATCATGCTGGCGTTTGAAGCGGCGCATAAGAACCTCGGACAAACCAAGATTAAGGAAACTTCCCGCGCTGAAAACAACACAATCGATAACTTGCTTGAAGAAGTGCATTTAGCAGGCTATGCAAACCATTTGGCTGGCCAATTGTCAGGAGGAGAGCAGCAACGTGTGGCCATCGCACGCGCGATCGCCATGAAACCACGTGTGATTCTCGCGGATGAACCCACCGGCGCGCTTGATGAGGAAAATACGCAGGCAATCGCAACATTGCTTTCAGATATTGCCCACAAAGAGCGATCCATTGTCATAATCGCAACGCATGACACTACGGTCGCGCAGCACAGTGACCGCATTGTGCGCATTCAGGACCACAAGTTGGTGGAGCAATGAATGGCATGCCTTACCACAGCATTGGAATCACGAGGCACGTTACCTCTGGATATTTGAGATTCCATCCGATGCTCACCATCTCACTCTTTGTGGTGGCATTATTGTCGGCGATGCTACCCGTGGTGGCCTTAAACAGCTTGAATCTATACGTACAGGCTGCCAAAGAAGGCGCAGCAGGTCAATCCGGAGGGTACACGTACCAAATTTCAGGAGGCAGCAACGATGTAGCCGAAGAACTCAGGCAACAAGTCCAAAACGGTAAGGCCATCGGCGTCAAATCCACACAAGGATCAGTAGGCCTCACCTCCGCCAGCGGCTCTTCACAAAACACCATCGCAGACATAACTTTCCTAACAGGCCCCTCACGATATGGCACGCTCATCGAAGGGCATCAGCCGTCGCAAAAAAACGAAATCTCCCTGTCTCGGGCCGCAGCTAAACAAATTGACGCCCAGCTGGGAGATATAGTCACCGTGCAATGTGACGATTCCGCATTATCAAGCGACTATAAGCTCATTGGCATCACCGTCGATGCTGCGAACACCAACACCGTGTATGCAACAGCAGTGTCTTCCAAAGACAATCTCCAAAACATACAAATGTGGCTCACCGACGATGACGCTACTGTAAATCAGGGAGAAGTCGCAAAAGAGAGCGCAACCAACAATGTCAATATCGGATACATCAAATCGACAATACGAAATGCCGAAGAAACGGTTCGTACTCGCGATCTGCCAGGATGCCAATGGTACGGAATAGTTCTGTTCCTTTGCTTGCTGTGCGTACATATCGCAGCAATGACGGCATTCTTCCGAGCAGGTCAGTGTTCCGGAGATGCTGTGGTAGAAGCTCTGGTAGCTTGCGGATTCTCCCTCACCACCAGCAGATGGACAGTGTTCCGAGGATTGCTTATTTGCACAATACCCGGAGCCGCAATTGGCATCGCGGCCGGATATGCGGTATTCGGTCTTAGTTACAGGACCATAGGCAACATATTCGCCCAATATTGGGAATGGCAACCATCAGCAACTTCCCTGCTGTCCATCTTTTTTGTCGCAGCGATTTTGCTGTGCTCGCTATGCTTGACATGGTTGGTTTTGTTCTTCCGCATGTCCTTTAAGCATGACATCACAACCAGAAACGCATTATGGTACATCATTCTTTCCTCGGCCGTTCTGCTGTTTTCTTGTGTGGCGATAGAACGTTATCATGCAGCCGCATGGCCGTTTGGTGGATCAGTGGGCTCGGTCATGGGGGCTTGCGCTCTGGGACCTATGCTCCTTTCACTGCCTTGGCTTTTCCGCACGCCAGCACAATGCAATGCGATAGAACGTACACGAAGTTTGTCTGCCCCAGTATGCGCATCGGCACTCTTATTGTTAGGTGCCAGCTCATTGTTCAGCGGGCAAATGATGATAGCGACAGGCAATTCGGATAATGGGCTGTTCATCGCCGATTATTTGACTCAGGATGACTTAAACTATCTTGCCGGCAAATATCCCGAGACTCTAGACAAAGCCATCGTGCTCACGGCACCGGATGAATCCCGGTATCTGGTCCGCGCCGCGACTTCCCATGCTTACGATTGCGTCATTCAACATGGTTCCGACGATGCGGATTGCTACTCAGATTCCGATAATGAAACCACTGTCATGCTTGTTGATAGCAACTCGTCTTTAGCCGGTAAAACCAACGACGTTCATATTGCCGAAGGCGGTAACGCTGGTATCATTCTCATCGATACCGCAACCCAAAAAATAACTCAGGCAGCACAAGTTCCCACCGAGGGCACCGACTCGCTGCTCAATGATTACACCATGCCCGGCGTGGTTCTTGGAATCGACTCACCGCAGGCAAAGACGCTTGGCCTTGCACCGAGCAACCGGCATACTCTCGTTATTACTGATTTCCCGTCAATCGCTTCCGGCGTTCGCGATTCGATTCGATCCGACATCATTAACCGTTGCGGGTATGCATTCATTACCGAACACGACACCACCTCTTACCGCTCCTACATGGCACGCGCCATTGCCATACCAGCTTTGGCCACAATTATCAGCGGCCTGACATTCGCCGCATTGGCCATATCAACACGTCAATCGCAGTCAGCGTTACGCTGGACGCTTCAAGAATTCGGTGCATCACGATTCCAGCTCATGCGTTTGTTCAGACCTTTAGGAATAACCATGTCGTTGGGATCGACCATAGCCGTATTCTTGGGGTGGCTGGGCTCGCATCCTTGGATTATTGCGCCCGCGAACGAATTCGGCACCACAGGCTGGTGGTGGCTCATACCATTACCTGTCATTTTTATTGAAACGGCATTATTCTGTTGGTGGTTTTCGCTACCTGAGCGCCGCAATCAGTGACCACTGGATTCGCCTTCGCACATAATCGGGTCATAATTGGACTTGGGCGAATCACGTAACGAAAAATCCCGAGGAGCGATGCTCGACTCGGGATTCAAAAAAAGTTTAAGTGCGGCGACGTGCTACTCTCCCACACCCTCTCGAGTGCAGTACCATCGCCGTGCTAGGCCTTAGCTTCCGGGTTCGGAATGGGACCGGGCGTCTCACCTAGGCTCTGATCACCGCGAGATGAAATAATACGCACACATGCCTCAATCACCAAATCACGGCGTGTCGCAGATTGCAATCGTCTATCGCAGCCGCACGGCATGGCGAACAGAGCGCGCTTGCGCCGATACGCCATCCCACTTGCGTCGCGGATGTCGGATCGGTGGTGGCGGCACGTGTGCAGTCGGCGCCGTTGGCCGCACAGGAGGTGAATTTGGGTGCTCCCCGATCGTCGACCGGATCGCCACAACCGGCTTTGACCAAAGAGGCGACTTGCACACTGGAGGTGACGGGCTTGACGAACGATCCGCCGATACCGGTTCCCGCGATGGCCGAAAAAATGCATTCTTTTGCTCAATATATGGAGACATCATCCACGCGCAGTTTTATAGATTCCCGCCAGTCACATACCGACGCGCCGTTATCAAAATTTGCGGCTCTTGCGACTACTGTTGCCCCAATAACCGATATGAAAGCACGAAAGAAGGCCAGCAATGACGATCGCCTCCTGCGGTTCCGTTTCCGCACTCACATTGGGTCTGCCGAACTCCTCTGCGGTTCCCGCAGAAAAGGCAACGTTGCCGAAAGGCCTGTTCGTGGCGAGAATACCGGTTTCAGCCAAAACAAAACAACGATTGGCGAACGACATCGAGACGATCACCATGTTGTCTCTGCTGCGGCCAAGCAATACACGGCTTGCCGTCGGAACACGCATTCCGGAAGTACTGGCAATCGGATTGCGCCTGCATGCCAAGAACGCCGCCATACCGACGGATATCGTCGAGCTGATTGCCATGCAACGCAAGTCGGGAATCGTGTTCGTATGCGTGCGCGACGCCGACTTCGAAGGTACGAAGCGGCAGGAGTGCGCGTTCGCCGTGAGACGCGCGCTGCCGGGACGCGCCGGTCACACACCTACATTCAAAGTGTTCGTCTCAGATTGGAAACCGGCCGGCGAAGCGATGCTGGACATCGGCGATCCTGCGGTCGATTCCATCGACGCGCTGTGGGAGTCGTTATGCTCGCAGGTGACGCTCGGCAGCGCCTCTCCCACGGCACTGGACGCGCGCATGACACGGCGTATGCAGGCCGCACAGCTTACCGAGCAGATCGATAAGCTCACGCGCGATCACCAACGGGCAAAGAATCCCGAACAGCGCAACGAAATCTTCACCAAGCTGCACAAGGCGAAGAACCAGTTGGAGGAACTGAGGAAGCTGGAAGCCTAGGAACCGCTAGAAACCAAGGCTCGTGCGGCCAAACTGGTCGAGCCAGCGCAGAATAGCCCCTTCCCGCAACGCCCATGGGCAGATTTCCACTTCCTTGACGTCAAGCGCCTTCATGATCTCGTCGATCACCAAGCCGCCACCGACGATCTGATACGTGCGCTCCGGCGTGACGCCCGGCAATGCGGTACGCTGGTCCGGCGAGATGGCCGCAAGACGGGGAAGCCAATCCTCAAGCTGGTCAATCGTCATGATCGAAGTGTCCACGCGGCCGGGCTGACGCACCACGGCACCGGCGAGACGAGCCAGGGAACGAATGGTCTTCGATGTGCCGACGGCATGCATCGGGTGCTTCGATTTCGGGAACGCCTTGACCATCGGCTCAAGAATCTTACGGATGTTCCTGCGCGCGTCTTCCAAATCCCTATCATTCGCAATACCGTTTTCCGGTAGGAATTCACGGGTCACACGACCGGCACCTGCCGGCACGGACAGCGCTACTGTGGGATCCTCATCCGAACCCATAGCCACCTCGAGAGAGCCACCACCGATATCGATGACCAGCAGCCGACCGGCATCCCAACCATACCAGCGGCGAGCTGCAAGGAAGGTGAGTCTGGCCTCATCCACACCGGACAGCACCGTGACCGGCTGGCCGACGACGTTTTCGATTCGTTTGAGGATCCTGCTGCCATTCGGAGCCTCACGCAATGCGGATGTGGCCAGCACGAGCAGTTGGGTAATCTCATATTCTTTGACCAGCCCCATGGCCTTTTCCACAGCTGCGACCACAGCTTCGACTCCGGCCTTTTTGATTGTGCCATCGGCCTTGAGATATTGCATCAATCGAACAGTGCTTTTCGTGCTGGCCTCAGGTTCCGGACGGGCGCCAGGCGCCGCATCGACGATGAGCATGTGAACGGTATTGGAGCCAATGTCAAGCACGCCAAGACGAGTGACATGCGAATGTAAACTAACCATGCTTTCAAGCATAGTGACATCGCACTCCCCCTTTCATCTGACATTACATTGACAACCTTTGCAAATATTCGAGTGGCCATCCTATTCACCTAGGATGGCCACGCAACATTCACAGCGCCGACAACGATTGCAAAGCGCTCACAAACATCATCCGTGCAGTTCGGCTACGAAATCTCCGATTCGCCTCAGACCCTCACGCAACGCCTCGCGCGAGGCCGCATACGAAAGCCGCACATGGGTGTCGGCAGTGGCCTCGCCGAAATCACGGCCCGGCGTCAACGCCACGTGCGCTTCCTTTAACGCACGTTCGCAGAACGTCCACGCGTCGAGACCGGTGCCGGAAATGTTGAAATACGCATAGAACGCGCCATTCGGCTCAACCTCCAACGGCAAACCGATCTCAGCCAATCCGTTAATCACAATGCGACGACGCTCCAGCAACTCCTGACGGCGTTCCTCGCACACGGCCAACGTTTCCGGAGTGAAGCACGCGAGCGCCGCATGCTGGGTGGGTGTATGCGCGCACAGGAAGAAGTTGGTGGCGAGATCGTCCATGGCTTCGAGCGCGCATTCAGGCACGACCATCCACCCCAGTCGCCAGCCGGTCATGCCGAAGAACTTGGAGAAGCTGGAACATACGATGGCGTCCGGGTCGCAGGCGAGCACGGATTTCACGTCGGAGCCGTCCGGTTCGCGGTCGGCTAGGTCAAGGTAGGTTTCGTCGACGATGCGCCATGCGCCGCGTTCTTTCGCCAGGTCGCACACGGATTTCAGGGTGTCGAAAGCGATGGTGGTACCAGTCGGGTTCGACGGCGAGGTGATCATCACCGCTTTGGTGCGATCCGACCAGTATTCGCGGCACAGTTCCGGCGTGAGATGGAATCGGGTGGCCGCGTTCGTCGGCACGTCCACGACTTCGCCGCCGAACGCGCGGACCAGTTCGCGATTGCACGGGTACGACGGGTCGGCGATCAACACTTCGTCACCCTCGTTCACCGTCAATGCGGCGGCAAGCAGCAGTGCCGTGGAACCTCCGGCCGTAATCGCGATACGTTTCGGATCGACGTCCACATGGTGGCGTTCCTTGTAGAAATCGGAAATCGCCTGACGTAATTCCGGCAAGCCCATTGCAGCGGTATACGGCAATAGACGGCCATCATACTGTTCGCGCATTGCATCACGCACTGCGGGCGGAGCGCCGAAATCCGGCTCCCCCAAGCTCAACTTGACCACATCGGTACCTGCGGCGATCATCTCGTCGGCCATCGCACCAAACACCATGGCACGGAACGGATTAGCAATCTGGGCGCGGTGCGACATCTGCGGCAGCGCGCTGTTCTCAGCATTTCCCATAGTTCGTTTGTATTCTTCAGACGCGACAAATCGCAAGTACCGTCCCACCGCCGTTGCGTATCGTTTCGAAAACAGAAAATCACATGTCATGTGTAAAGCTGGAACCACGAGCATCATGCGCCAGCGGCAAGAATCACGCTTCGACGATGTCGCAATACAGTCTCTCCAACCGTTCCTCACGCACTTTTTTGGCGAGCTCGCATTCCCACACCACGATCACTTTCCAGCCCATCGCTTCAAGTTCGGCATGCTGTCTGACATCTCGTTCGTGGTTGCGCAGCAGTTTCGCACTCCAGAATTCCACATTCGATTTCGGCACGCGCGTGGCTTTCGGGCAGTTTTCATGCATATGCCAGAAACAGCCGTTGATGAACACCATCGTACGGTATTTCGGCAACACCACGTCGGGATGCCCCGGATACCGCTTGTCGTTTTTGCGGAATCGCAGGCCTTTCGAAAAAAGAAAACTGCGTACCATCATTTCGATGGAGGTGTCTTTGCCTCGGATATGCGACATGATGTAGCTTCTCGTGCCACGCTCGTATTTCTCTTTTTTTGCGGATTTCCGAGGTTTTCCGGTCTTCTTAACGTGTTCCTGCGCTACCACAGCACACCATTATGGCAAGATCCGGCAAAATACGGCAAATCAGAAAAGCATCCGGACAAAACGCAATGCAAGTGCGATACGGATCAACGCGCGTTGCGATCACGCATGGCGTACGCTGGAACTTGCAACGCAGCAATATAAATGAATCAACACTATTCAGGCAGCTTACGAAAGATGGGAGTTGATATGGCTCGTATTCATGTCGCGATTCTCGGCGCAGGCCGGATTGCACAACATATGGCTGACACGTTGGTGAAAATGGCCGCGGACAGCCGTTATGCGGATTTGGTTGAACCGTATGCTGTCGCCGCACGAGATGCGGGTCGTGCGGCTGATTTCGCCGCGAAATACGGTTTTCCAGTTTCATACGGTTCATATGAGGAACTTGTGGCCGATCCGAACGTGGACTTGGTGTACATCGCTACGCCGCACAATCTGCATGCGGAACAGGCGATATTGTGCATGAAAGCCGGAAAGGGTGTGCTGGTGGAGAAAGCATTCGGCGCGAATGCGGCACAGACCCGCGAGATGTTAGCCGTTGCAAAAGAAACCGGCATGCTGTGCGCGGAAGCGATTTGGACGCGATACATGCCGTCCCGCGCCATTATCGATAAGATTCTCGACTCCGGTGCGATTGGTGAAATACAGGCGATCGATGCGAACCTGTGTTACCCCACCACCGCGAAGGCGCGAATCACTGATCCCGCGCTTGCCGGTGGCGCATTGTTGGATGTTGGCGTGTATCCGATCAATTTCATTGACATGATCATGCATAATGCGCCGATCGCTCGCATTGAATCGTCGATGCGAGCGTACGAAACCGGCGTGGATGCGCATAATTCCATGACGTTCTATTACGAGAACGGTGTGATGGCGACCGCGCAAAGTTCGATTCTGTGCCATAGCGACCGCACGGGATCCGTGTGGGGAACCGATGGTTATATGGTGTGCCAGAACATTAATAATGTTGAGGCGATTGACGTGTATGACGGCAATCATACGGTTGTTGCACATTACGATGTTCCCGCCCAGCTCACCGGCTATGAGTACGAGGTGGCGGCCGCCGCACAGGCCGTAATCGACGGTCGCACCGAATGCGAGGAAATGCCCCACGCAGACACCCTGCGCATCATGGAACTCATGGACTCCCTGCGCCGCGACTGGAACCTCACCTACCCCTTCGAACGTTAAGCTCCAATATTAGTTTCAGCGTCGGCGAATTGCGATTCCGTTCACACAGCCGACGCTGAAGCATTCATTGGCAGCACATATAATTTCTCCTTGCACTGGTTGAGGAGGAACATTATGGGATTGCTGAGCAAGTTCATGAACGCGCTTATTGGAGAACCGCCCGTCTCCAAAACGGCGACTCAGCCCGGGCCCAAGCTTGCGCGGCAAAACGTTCCCAATCCCACGCAACAGCAGACGACGCAACGCAAGTCCACTGTACAATCACGTCAAACGCAACACCTTACGCAACCATCCCAATCATCACAGTTGGCGCGATCGTCATACCGCGCGCAAACACAAACCACAGCTCGCAATACTTCTGTCACAACGAATCGTTCGCGAGCGCAATCTCATGCCAATTCACAACCGGCTCAGAAGCTTATGCCGCAACCGTTGCTTCCCGCCGATCAGATTGCGCGGGCGCGAAATATCATCGGCAAAATCGAAAAGCATGATTTGAACGACGAGCAGATCAGCGCCATCGCCGGAGCTGGTCACAATACGCTGGTGCTTGCAGGTGCGGGAACCGGCAAAACCACTACCATCGTCGGCTATATCGCATGGTTGCTGAACACAGGAACCGCCACTCCCGAAGAGATTCTGGTGCTATCGTTCACCAAAGCTTCCGCCGACGAAATGTCGAGCCGCATCACGCAAAGCACCGGCAAAGTCATTCGCGCATGCACATTCCATAGTCTCGGACTGGAAATCTGCCGTTCCTCCACCATTGCCAATCGTCCAATTATTGACGGGCACACGTCAAACAATGTGGTGCGTAACGCATTTGAATACCTGCTTGAACACAATGTTTCCTATCGTCTTCTGGCATTTAAACTCATGTCGCAACAATTGCTCGATAAATATTCCGCAGCTGCACGACTTGAGAATTTTCAGTTACCAACAGACGATTATGCATTCAATCAATATCGTCAGAATCTTATCGATACCACACAAACCATTATCCAGCATATGCGGTCAAACAATATTGACACTACTGGAATGCAAGCTCTTAACGAACGTTATGGCGGTAAAAATATCGGTCGTAATCGTGAGATGCTGCAGCTTATAGAACCGCTTTATCACGCCTATGTGCAGAATTTCGCAACCAATAATGGCATTGATTTTCCGGGAATGATCGTTGATGCCATCAGTTGCGTCAATAATGGCTCGTACCGTCATCCATATAAATATGTGCTGATTGACGAATATCAGGACATGTCACGACCGCGTTATGAGCTAATCCGTGCGCTTCGCTTGCAACATGATTTCTCACTATTCTGCGTTGGCGACGATTGGCAGTCGATTTATCGTTTTGCAGGCAGCGACCTTCATCTCATTCTCGATTTCGACCGAATTTGGCACGCCTGGGGTCCGACCCGCATGTTCCAGATCACCACCACACGGCGCTTCCGTCAAAGCCTTATTGACGCAAGCGGAGCATTCGTGATGCGCGATACCAATCTGTATGTCAAACATCTCAATAATCCCAGCGATAAGAAGGATTATTCGTTGAAAGCACTTGGCGGGCATACTGAGGAAGAACGATTCAATGTGATTGTCGAGCAGTTGCGCAAACTACCGAAAACCGCGTCCGTACTACTGCTGGGCCGGTATCGCAGCGATATCAATCTCATGATTCGTTGCGATCAAGAAGGTCTGTTCTCCATCGACCAAAGCACTGGAAATATTCGTTTTCTCGAAAAACCGGATATGGATATTCGTTTCATGACCGCTCATGCTTCCAAAGGATTGCAACGCGACTTCGTATTTCTGCTCTGCTGTTCCGGCGGATTGAAAGGCTTTCCAAGCACGATTCCCGAAGAGCCGCTGCTTGGTCTGCTACTGCCGGAAGTGGAACGATGCCCGCATGCGGAGGAACGGCGACTGTTTTACGTGGCGATGACCCGATGCAAGAAGAAACTGTTCTTCATCGTGGATCAGACCCGCCCGTCGCGATTCATGTATGAACTGCATAGCAAGATCTGCCCGAACATTTTCCGAGGAGTCAAACTTCCTCCGCAATGCCCGAATTGCGGCGAAGCCCTAAGCTTGCGGCACAATCGCAACGATCCGAACCGCTCATTCTACGGGTGCACCGGCTTCCCAAACTGCCGCTACACCCAACAAGCAAAATAAGCGTGGCATACGTGATGTGAAAGTTTAACGATTATCTGTCGTTCGTGGTCTCTCGTGAGAAGAGTCTGTCGCGCGGCAAGCATGCGTCGGCTTCGTATGTGGAGCAGCTTGAACCGGTGTCAAACGCGCAGTCTGGTGTGCTGAAAATGTTGACTGCGACTCAGTTGCGTGGTTTGCGCCCGCATGAGTCGCTGATTCTTGCGGTGTTGTGCGATTTGGATTGGCGTCGCATCAATCCGGATTGTTCCGACGATGATGCGTCACTGTTTGAACGTTTTTCCACACAGCACAGCTTGAGTTTGTTTGATTTGCAAACATTATTGTCTACGCTGTTTCCGTATGTCGATAATAATATTCAGCAGTGCGGTTCTGCTTTTTCCACATTGAATTATTCGTATTTCACAAGTGCGAATCGCACTCGTTTCGGCAATACTTCTTTGGTTTGTATGTGCGACAATGAATCGTATGCATTGACCCAGGAATGCGAGTCAATGCTCCATCACGCAACATTCCGAACGTTCTTTACAGATACCATCGAAGCCAGCTTGTTCAATGCGCTTGCACTGTCAAGGGAAGCTCGCAAGCGTCGCATCATGCCTGATCATGGGTTCATATATGGCGAGAAATATAGTCTTGCCGATGTCATGCGATTGTGCGCGTGGAAGGATGAGCAGATTCCGCAGAATGTGGGCGGATATAAGCTTGACACCTACACGAATTCTTTGCCGATCTTCATTAAATATGAGGCAAGCCAGTATGGCGATCGTTTCTTGAATCCTGGAGAAATTGAATGGTTCAGCAAAAACAATCGTTCTTTGCAATCTCCGGAATTCAAATGGCTGCTTGATGGAACCGAGCATACGTCGGAATGGAAGAATCGTCATTTTGTTCCCATTTTTATTCGACGTAAGGCCGAGGAAAAGGAGAAATCCTACTATTATGTCGGTTCGGCAGTAGCTGTAGACGATGCGCATGAGTCAGTGAATATCGCAGATGACGGAACCCAATCAAAGGTCGTGATTTCCACACTGAAACTCGCGAAACCGGTTGACCCCGAACTCTACCGTCACCTCACCGGCAACCCAGCATTCTAGTTCCAGAAAATTGCTGACGTGGCGGAAAGTCATTGTTGGACCGACGGCCGCCACGCCTCAGACATGGAAAATGTCACCTCATCTGCAAAAAGTGACACAGTGCATCGTCGATGATCGCTCAAGCCTTTTCAAACCACCTTTTCACACGTGCAATCCACCCTACAATCATATGCAGATGTTCGTTTGAACAGAAAAGTAACATGTTTTTGCAGAACAAAAAGAACACGCTCAATGTTACTTTTTACAATGTCATTTTCAAGACCTGCAATCATTGCAACATCAACGATTCTCAGCATCATCAATTGCAAAAACAGTATTTTCCGCGGTATCACAGCTAAAAAAGCGTGCTATCGTTAGTCACGGATACAGCAAGCATCCATCAACAACATGAACCAGACTTCAAGAAATGATGTTCGTTTGCTTATCTAAACGAACATTAAAACGAACACTACTAATGTTCATGACATTATGCGAACACATCGCAGGAAAGGAATTCATCATGGCAGATGAAAAGACCGTCATCAACGTGGATCTGAACATGTTCGGCCAGGACGCGGACGCCAAGACCGCCGCAGCCAACGAGGTTGCCAAGAGCCTCGGCATCAGCGACGAAGCCCTCGCTCAGGTGGAGGAATTCAAGGCAGCCCTCACCGCGCATAACGCTTGGGACCTGCCGTTCATGGGCTACGTGAACGAAGACGGTTACGGCTACGCCTATGTGCCGGACGCAGCCATCACCATGAACCCGTATTGGGATGCGCACAAGGAATTCATGAACCTGCCGGAAGACGTGCAGACCGCTTTCGCCATCCGTATGCTGTTCACCCACCGCCCTGTCGACCGCTACGGCGCCGACATGTTCCTGCACTACCACCGCGGCTTCCAGGTCAACTTCGTCGGCAGCGGCGCCAACAAGTACTGACCGCCCCAGAGGACGTTGTATGAGCGCCCCATAGGACATATAACGATTCCCATACCGCCGCGGCGGTACTCTCCAGAAAAAGAAAAGCGCTTGGCTCGAGCCAGAAAAACCAGCTCAAGTCAAGCGCCTTTCGTATGCGCTGAAACGAAACTACCGCGCGTCTCTAAAAATCGCCCATATCAGGCGCATCGAATCCCATGCCAGGTCCTTCCGGCCCCGGACCGCCCGGACCTCCGAGGAATTCGCGCGCTGACATGCCATTTTCCTTACGGGATGAGTCCACGGCCTCCTGCATCACCCGGCGAACCTCAAAACCATGCACCACGTTCTTCAGTACCACAACACCGTTGCCGGAAGACTGGTCGCGCGTATCAAGTACCAGCGTGCTCAAACCGAACAGGCGCTGCAGGAACGTGCGCTCCACACTAATATCCACGATGCGGAATAGTTTGATGAGATTGAATTTCTCGTTAAGGATGCCGGTTTTGATGCTCATTTCCTGATCAGTGAGCATGTACACGGTGAACGTGAACGGCGTACGACACCAATTACGCTTGCGCTGACGCCACAGAACATTACCGCTTGCAACCTTCATATCATTCCCTTTTCCTTCGATGGAAAGCCGCCCTGTTGCGGCAACACTGCCATTCTACCGGGCGCCGCCGTACGGCCATGCCGCTCATTCCAAATCATGTTTCACACATCGTTTCACACAGTATTTCGGCATAATCTTTTCGCTCAATCAAAAAGAAATGCAACAGCATTCAAGCGACTATTCAAAATCATCGGCTTTTCGCCGTGAAAAGAGCAAAAAACATGCGCGACAACGGCAGCATGATATAGGCTGAATAAGGATATGTCTTGTTCCACGAAGCACCCGTCGTCAACGCGGCACATGCAATCCATGTTTTTAAAGGAAAGGCATGCAATGAGCAACGAACACGGTAGGATCAACCGTCTGCAGGAAGTCGAGGATCTCACCGAGTACATCAACAATGGATGGCTGCATTCCGGCGAATCCGACGGCCCGACGTTCCTATGGAACGACATGATCCGCGAGGCCAGTCAGGAAGATGCCGAAAACCGCAATAATGTGCCCGTAGCACAGCTTTCCGACGCGGACATGGTAATCAGTATGCCCATGCAATGGTATTTCGATTCCATCGCCGCCATGGTGCCCACAGCCGAACGCACCGATACCGGCGTGGAGATTCCAAGAATCGACATGCCAACGTTCCATCTTGATTCGCAGGTGCTTTCCGGCGTGGACGCGGTGGTCGGCAATGCCATCGTAAGCACACGTTGGCTGGATGCTGTCGGCAATCTCGCCAAGGCAGTGGAAATGACCGCGCGATTCGTTGGCAACGTCGCAGATCGAGACAATGAGGGCTTCGACTATTTGAAAGACCTGATTCAGACCGTGCGCGTGTACATGGACGCCGTGGCCTGCAATGCCGATCCCATGACCGGCGAACAGGCGCTGAATATCATCACGCAAGTGGCCTGCAATGAGGATTTCCGTCTTAACGCCATGCAGATGGTTGAACTGCTTTCGTGCGGCCTGTCGTTCGCGCAATGGGACGATACGCGCATGTTCGCTTACGATGCGTTGAATAAGGGCATTGCCACGATGAGTGATTTCGCCACGTCTGCTTCGACGTTGGCAAACTCGGCAGATGATTCCGACAGCCGCGACATGCAAACTGATTCGCAGTCTGTTGCGCAAGTGAAAACCGATTTGGGTTTGTTTGAAGACGCTGATTCCTTATCCGCAGAAGATTTGAATAATCTCGCGATGCTTGATCCTGCTTTGCTTTCAGAAAAGGAGATTGCGCAGGCCGCGCAGAATCAGTTCGATCATGCCGTACAGTTTTTGCGACATGACTTGCTGCGGATTAGTGGTGACATTGATGAGGCTGATCGTTTCCTGCGTGACAATCATACTTCCGAACCGCTCGCCGATGCGTATGCGGCACGTCTGATTGCTGCCGAACGTTGGCAGGATCTGCTCGATTTTGTCGATCTGGTGTTGCGGGACAAACCTAATCAGGTCACGATGATGTTCCCCGAAGAAGTGGTGCCCTACGAGTGGGAGACGATTCGCGAGGCCGCTTTGGAAGCGCTGGGACGCAGCGACGAACTGGTTGCCATGTATCAGGAACGCTTGGATGATACGTATGATCCCAATACCGCGCTCAATCATCTGAAACTCCACGCCTGGTTGAATCAGCAGTAGTCCCGATTCCTCCACTCACTGGAACAATCCTCCCGCCCACGGGCCTTCCGGCGTCCGTTTCCCTCCACCGAATGGAGGAAGACACCCGTGCGCGGGAATAAGAAAAGGACCTTCCGGGAACCCCGATGGGGCTCGACCGGAAGGTCCATAAGTTGAATGCGGCGGCGTGCTACTCTCCCACACCCTCTCGAGTGCAGTACCATCGCCGCGACCAGGCCTTAGCTTCCGGGTTCGGAAAGGGACCGGGCGTCTCACCTGGGCCATGACCACCGCAAAACCAATATAACGGCCAACCCACCAGGGGATCGGCCGGCAAACGGAACCAGCCACACGACCGATTCCGATCGTGGCGGTCCGGGAACCGGACAACGGACGCGAACAAAACGCTTCACCGGTATCGTCATCGTGACCACAAGAAACAATGCTCCTTGCCATCCAACGAAAGAAACCACCACAGGACGAGACCCGACCCAGCAAGCGGGTCGGAAAGAGTGTGCCGCGTTCGCCCGTTAGTACCGGTCGGCTCCACCCCTCGCGGGGCTTCCACCTCCGGCCTATCGAACACGTGTTCAACATGCGGGCTTCGGACGCTCCGGGGAGCGTCAAGGAATCCTAATCTTGGAGCAGGCTTCCCGCTTAGATGCTTTCAGCGGTTATCCCTCCCGAACGTAGCCAACCGGCCATGCCGCTGGCGCGACAACCGGCATACCAGAGGTCCGTCCACCCAGGTCCTCTCGTACTATGGGCAGGCCTCCTCAGGATTCCAACGAGCGCAGAGGATAGAGACCAAACTGTCTCACGACGTTCTGAACCCAGCTCGCGTGCCGCTTTAATCGGCGAACAGCCGAACCCTTGGGACCTGCTCCAGCCCCAGGATGCGACGAGCCGACATCGAGGTGCCAAACCATCCCGTCGATATGGACTCTTGGGAATGATCAGCCTGTTATCCCCGGGGTACCTTTTATCCGTTGAGCGATGCCGCGCCCGTGCGCCGGCACCGGATCACTATCTCCGACTTTCGTCCCTGCCCGAACCGTCGTTCTCGCAGTCAAGCCCGCTTGTGCGATTACACTCGAAACCCGATTGCCAACCGGGCTGAGCGGACCTTTGAGCGCCTCCGTTACTCTTTGGGAGGCAACCGCCCCAGTTAAACTACCCGCCAGGCA